>ENA-UOJQ01000215-UOJQ01000215.1-human-gut-metagenome-genome-assembly--contig:-P63-NODE-215-length-77420-cov-20.930860_pt1 | contig 77420 bp, 70 predicted proteins | sample MGYA00242352_ERZ723899 | MGnify/ENA metagenome assembly ERZ723899
TTCGGTCCGACATACGAATCACCAAAAAAGAAACCATCCGGATGGATGGTTTCTTGTGGTATCCGAACACGATAGATCAATTGCTGACCCATACGGGAATACTCCGCCGACTGCGTCGGCTCCGTGTCGCCTCGGCATTTGTTTTGACCGCAGGTCAAAACCAGCGGCATTGCATACCGCTGCCATGCTTGCGCATGGAATTGCCGGGCGATCGAACCCAATGGGTTCGGTCCGACATACGAATCACCAAAAAAGAAACCATCCGGATGGATGGTTTCTTTTTTGGTGACCCGTACGGGAATCGAACCCATATTACCGCCGTGAAAGGGCGGTGTCTTAACCTTTTGACCAACGGGCCTGGTAGCGGCAATCTGACTCGAACAGATGACACTCCGGGTATGAACCGAATGCTCTACCAACTGAGCTATGCCGCCATATTTACTTGCGCCGCATCTCACGGGCACGATGTATTATAAGGGATTCAGATCGATTTGTCAACCGGAATCTTTCACTTTTTTAGAAATTTTTCTGTGTATTTGCTCCATACTAACGCCGGGGTGATAAAATGACGCTTCGATATTTCTGCCTGATCGTGCTTGCGGGCGGGACGGTCTATGTCTGCATAGAGCTTCTCTGGCGCGGCCGCTCCCATTGGAGTATGTTTCTGGACAGCGGCCTGTGCGCGGCGCTCATCGGTATGCTCAACGAATGGGCGCCGGGGCTGCCGCTGAGTGCGCAGGCGCTTCTCGGCGCCTGCGTCATAACGGGTTCGGAGCTGGTGTTCGGTTCCCTGTTCAACCGCTCGTATGCCGTCTGGGACTACCGCGGTCTGCCGCACAATGTTCGCGGGCAGATCTGCCCGCAGTATTTCTGCGCGTGGCTGTTCATTGCGCTGCTGGCAGTGCTTCTGGACGATGGACTTCGGCTTCTGGCTCTCGGCGAGCCGCTGCCGCAGTACCGCTTATTCTAATTCCCCGAACACCCCATCCCGGCAGAGGTCCGTCACGCGCACGGCGCGCAGCTCGTTATGCAGCTGCGCCGCCTGTACATAGACCTTAACGTAATTCATGGCATGACCGGCATACAGGCCGTTTTCCTCCTGCTCGAACAGCACCTGCTGCGTCGTGCCGAGCATGGACGCGTGGTACGCGGCCTCCAGCTCTGCCGCGGCGGATGCGGCCTCGGCCGCGCGGCGCTCCTTGACGGCGTTCGGGATCTGGTCAGGCATATCTGCCGCAGGCGTTCCCTTGCGGCGGGAGTATGGGAAGATGTGAAACATGGAAAGCCCGCAGGTCTTCAGGAATTCCAGCGATTCCGCGAATTCCTCCTCCGTCTCGCCGGGGAAGCCGACGATCAGGTCGGTCGTGACGGCGCAGCCGGGGAAATACTTCCGCAGCAGCCGGACGCTTTCGAGGTACCGGGCCGTATCGTATTTGCGGTGCATCCGCTTCAGGACGGTATCCGAGCCGGATTGCAGGCTCAGGTGGAACTGCGGGCAGAGATTCGCATATCCGGAAAGCGTCTTGCAGAACGCCTCGTCGATCGTGCGCGGCTCCAGAGAGCCGAGCCGGATGCGCACGCCCGGCACAGCCTCGCACAGCGCGGCCAGCAGCTGCCGCAGGCAGCTGCCGTTCTTCCACTCCCAGCCCCAGGACGAGATCTCAATGCCGTTGATGACGATCTCGCGGTAGCCCTCGGCGGCAAGTCCCCTCGCCTGCTCCACAGCCGCGTTCAGCGGCATGGAGCGCACCCGGCCCCGCGCGTAGGGAATGATGCAGTATGTGCAGAAATTGTTGCAGCCGTCCTCGACCTTCAAAAGCGCTCTTGTGCGCGCGGCAAGTCCGCCTGCGGGCAGAATTTCAAACGCGCGGGGGCCGCCCGCGTCGTCCACGCAGTCCCATTTCTGCCGCGTCTGCGCAGCGCCGATCATATGCCTGACAAAGGCCTCCCGCCCGTCCGTGCCGATCAGCACGTCCACGTCGAGCTTGCGGATCTCGTCCGGGCTGCTCTGCGCATAGCAGCCGCACACGCCGACCACGGCGTTGGGGTTCAGCTTGCGCACGCGCCGGATGGCGTTGCGGGACTTTTTATCGGACACGGCTGTGACGGTACAGGTGTTGATAATGTAGCCGTCGCAGATCTCGTCAAAGCTGCCGAGCGTATGGCCGCTCTGCATGAGCAGCTGCTCCATGGCCTGCGTTTCATATTGGTTGACCTTACAGCCGAGCGTATAACAAGCAAATTTCATAAAACCACCAAAATCAGAGATTATGCACAAAAAAGGTTTGTATTTTTTGTGGATAGTATAAAATACCGTTTTCGATTATACTGGATAAAAGAGAATCCAATCCCAGCATTTCTTCTTTTTTCAGTACGATTATACTGGATTTCGAGCCGATTGTACAGTCCATTGCAGGAGGATTTTCCGTGAGAGAGTTTACCGTCATGTTCCATTCCGTGAACGAGATCGCGCAGTTTGCCACGATTGCAAACCGGCAGCCTTTCCCGGTTCATTTCAATTACAAGGATTCCCGGCTCGACGCAAAATCGATTCTGAGTCTCTGTGCGCTCCCGCTGCAGACACCCGTTTCCGTCGAACTGCCGGATCGCGCGGCGGACGGCTCCTTCCTTTCGGACATTGCGCAGTTCCTCTGTGACCCGGACGCATAAACAAAGTGATATCGCACCCTTTCGTTTCATATGCTTGTACAAATGAAACGGAAGGGTGTTTTTCTATGAAAAAGAAGCTGCTCTGCATCGCGCTTGCGTTTGTTTTCACAGTGGGACTGGGCCTGACGGCGCAGGCGGAGGATCTGGCGCTGCCCGCACCGTCGTGCATCCTGATGGAGAAGGACACGGGGCAGATCCTCTATGAAGAAAACGCGCACGAAAAGCTCCGCCCGGCCAGCGTCACGAAGATCATGACGCTGCTGCTGGTTCTGGAGGCGCTGGACAACGGTTCCATTGGCTGGGACGACACCGTCACGACCTCCGCCGCGGCAGCCGCCAAGGGCGGCAGCCAGATCTATCTTGAGGAAAACGAGCAGCTGCCGCTCCGGGAGATGCTCAAATCCGTCGTCGTCTCGTCGGCGAACGACTGCGCCTGCGCACTGGCCGAGCACGTGGCGGGCAGCGAGGCCGCCTTCGTTTCGCGCATGAACGACCGCGCAGCCGAGCTTGGCATGACGGACACGCATTTTGTCAACTGCACCGGGCTGGACGATGGGCCGGACGCGGACACGCATCTGACGACGGCCTATGATATCGCCCTCATGTCCTGTGCGCTTTTGAAGCACGAGGAGATCAAGGAGTATACGACCATCTGGATGGACACCGTGCGAAACGGCCAGTTTGGCCTGTCCAATACCAACAAGCTTGTCCGCTTCTACGACGGCACGACCGGCCTCAAGACCGGCTATACCTCCGCCGCCGGATACTGCCTGTCGGCCTCTGCCGAGCGCGGGGGCATGGAGCTGGTCGCGGTCGTGCTGCACTGCAAAACGTCGGTCGACCGGTTCGAATCGGCCAAAGCGCTGCTCAACTACGGCTTTTCCGGCTACGCCCTCGTCACGCCGCAGCCGGAGGGCGGCATTCCGCCCGTCCCGGTCGTGCTGGGACGGCAGGATTCCATCACGCCCGTACCGGAGCGCAGCGAGCCGCTTCTGCTCGAAAAGGCGCTGGCCTCGCAGGTGCAGACTGCCGTCACGGTCGACGAGTCCGTACAGGCCCCTGTCGAAGCCGGGCAGCGGCTCGGCACAATGACCGCCACGGCGGGAGAGCGGCTGCTTGCCGAAATTCCGCTCGTCGCGCCGGAGGCCGTCCCCGCCCGCACGTTTCCGGAGCTCTGGGCGGAGTTTTTGAAAAGCATTTGCCTGTCTGCCTGATTATTTTTGACCAGGGTCGAGCTCTGCCTTGTATTTCCGGCCCACGCGCCGGGACGCGTCTGTGACGCTGCCGCGTGAGATCGCTGTGACGCCGAATTTGCCGCGCAGCTGATCGACGGTCTGGTCAAGCTTGCGGGCGCGTTCCTTTTTCTCGTCGCGGAACAGGGACAGCTGTACGGCGTCGTCCCCGCACAGATCATTCAGCGTCACGCCGAGCAGACGCAGCGGTGTCACGCCGTCCCAAAGCTCGGAAAACAGCGTCCGGGACATGGCGTACAGCTCCGCCGTCACATCCGTCGGCTCCGGCAGGCGGCGCTGGTGCGACCGGTTCCGAAAGTCGTTTCCGCGGATCGTCACGGTCACGCAGGCGCAGCGCCTGGAGTCTGCGCGCATACGGGACGCAACGCTGTCGCACAGGGCAAGCAGGATCTGGTTGGCCTGCGCCGGAGTCGTCACGTCCTGCTCGAGCGTGACAGAATTGCCATAGCCCTTGACGGCCTCCGGCTCGGAAAGGACCGGAGCATCGTCGATGCCGTTGGCATAGTCATGAATGAGCTTTCCCAGCTTGACGCCGGTCAGCCGCTGGATATACGCAAGGTCCGCCTGCGCCAGATCGCCGATCGTGCGGATGCGCGCGGCGGTCAGCTTTTCCGCCGTGGACCGCCCGACGGAAAACAGCGAACCGACCGGCAGCGGCCAGAGCTTCTGCGGGATCTCATGCGCGAAAAGCGTATGTACCTTATCCGGCTTTTCAAAGTCGCTGGCCATTTTCGCCAACAGCTTATTGGGCGCGATGCCGACGTTGACCGTGAAGCCCAGCTCGGAGAAGATCGTATCTTTGATGATGTGCGCGATGGCGACCGGGTCCGGATAGAGCAGACCCGTGCCGGTCATGTCGAGGAAGCATTCGTCGATGGAAACCTGCTCCACAACGGGCGCGTAGCGGCGGCAGACGGCGATGAACGCTTTGGAGTTTTTCGAATACAGCCGGAAATCCGGCGGAGCCAGCACCAGCTGCGGGCATTTGCGCAGCGCCATGCCGACCGGCTCGCCGGTCGTAACGCCGAAGGCCTTTGCGGGGATGGATTTTGCCAGAATAATGCCGGTGCGCTTGTCCCGGTCGCCGCCGATGGCGGACGGGATGAGCCGCAGATCGGCCTCCCCCGCCGCAGCGCGCCGCGCCGCTTCCCACGACAAAAACGCGCTGTTGACATCCACATGAAAAATCAGCCGCTGCATCCGCTCGCCTCCTTCTGCTCCCAGTATAGCATATCTATCCGAAATTTGCGAACAAAAAATCGAAAATTAGCTAATTTTTATTCCGTGCATACCAAGCGAAACGCGTATGCAGCCGGTAGGCGCGAAGTCTGCTCCGTCCCTGACAGCTCCATTCGATTTTCTGTCGTTCTCTGCACGAACCAGGTGCGTTTCGGGCTTCATTTGAGGACAATCCCCGCCGGGAAAGCCGGCGGCGCGTAAAAATCTGCCTCTCCCTGTCATGCAGTGCTATGACAAGGGGAGGCGAATTTTTGTGTCGTCAGTCCAGCGCGTCCAGAATCACCGACCAGGCCTGCGTGAGGCGCTCAATGCTCCAGGCGGCGTTGGCGGGGCTGGTGGAGGGAAGCTTGACGGCCTCCCGGCCGGTCAGCTTTTGCTGATGGCGGCAGTAGAGCTGATAGGAGGTCGCGCCGTTGCAGAAGATCTGCCGGATGGGCGCGGTCTTTAAAATCGGCGTGAGGTCGGTCGGAACAGCCTCACGGATGGAGCTGTCGCTTGAGCCGGTTATTTCGCAGCTTACAATAGCATCCCAGAGCGCGATGTGGTGCGCGTGCAGCATCTGCTGCTTTTCCTCGATCATGCGCGGGCAGTCGCAGCCCAGCACGGTCGAAACGACGCGCCAGAAGCGGTTCTGCGGGTGGCCATAGAAAAACATGGCCTCGCGCGATTTGACCGACGGGAACGAGCCTAAGATCAAGATCCGCGACTCCGCGTCATAGAGCGGCGGAAACGGATGGGAAAGCCTGTCCATCACAGCGCCGCGATCAGTGCGTCGACCGCTTCGGGCTTTGTCGCCCAGGAGCAGACGAATCGCGCGGCCTCGTGGTCTTCATCCACGCGCCCGTTCAGCTCGAACGCGAAGTTCTGCTTCAGCCGCTCGATCTGCGCGTGAGAGAGGACAAGAAAGACCTGATTCGTGGGCGAGACGGCGTAGAGGGAATAGCCCTTTTCTGCCGCTGCTTTCTGAATGCGCTGCGCCTGCGTGACGGCATGGCGCGCCATGGTCAGCCAGAGATCGTCCTCAAAATACGCCTTGAACTGCGTTCCGAACAGAAAGCCCTTGGCGAACATCCCGCCGCGCTGCTTGATCATGTTCCGGAAATGCGGCTTGAGGCTGTCATTCGTGATGACAAGCGCCTCGCCGAACAGCAGGCCGTTTTTCGTGCCGCCGATGTAGAAAACATCGCAGTACTTTGCAAAATCCGCCGGAGCCAGATCGTTTCCCTCCGCGACCAGCGCGGCGGGCAGGCGTGCGCCGTCCAGGAACAGATACAGCCCATACTCCCGGCAGACGTCGTGCAGCGCGGAAAGCTCTGATTTCGTGTAGATCGTGCCAAGCTCCGTCGCGTCGGAGATATAGACCATGCGCGGCAGAACCATATGCTCGTCCTGTCCGTCGCAGTGGCGGCGCAGAAGCTCGCGCACGAGCGCCGGCGTCAGCTTACCGTCGGGCGTCTCAATGGCGCAGACCTTGTGGCCGGAGGCCTCGATCGCGCCCGTCTCATGGACGTTGATATGGCCGGTATCGGCGGCGATCACGCCCTCCCACGGGCGAAGCGCGGCAGCGATGACCGTCGTGTTGGCGATCGTGCCGCCGACCATAAAGTGCACGTCCGCCTGCGGGCAGGAAAAGCGTGCGCGGACAACATCGCGCGCCTCGGCGCAGAAATCGTCCATGCTGTAGCCGCAGGTCGTGACAAGGTTATTTTTCTCAAGTGCGGCGAGCACCTTCGGGTGCGCGCCCTCGGAATAATCATTGCGGAAAGAGATCATGGAAAAGCCCGTCCTTATTTCAGATTCTGCTCTGATTGTAGGACTTTTCGGCGAAAAAGTCAACGAACCGCCTGCGTTTTTTCGCTGCGTTCCGGCAGATACAGCAGCCCCCGCAGACTCGGCGGCAGACAGCGCTCCGCCGTTCCGCTGATACACGTAGCCAGAATAAACACACCGGAAAAGACCGCCGCGCGGAGCAGCAGCCCCGCCGGATCGCTTTCCAGCTCCGGCAGCAGCTGCGCCGCAAGCGCGCCGGCTCCGGTGCAGGCCCCGACGCCCAATGCCGCGCCCAGTCGAAGCGGACAGCCGGTGACGATCAGCAGCCGCCGCAGGCTCAGCGTGAAGTTCAGAAGATGCGTCGCGGCGAACGCGAAAATATAGCCGCCCAGCCCCCAGCGCGGCAAGAGCAGCACGAGCAGCACCGCGTCCAGCGCCGAGGTAAGCGTGTTATAGCGCACATTTGCGACCTGCTCGGAAAGACCCTTCAGCATCCCATCCGTCAACGCGTCCAGATATAAAACCAACGCCAGCGGCGCGAACACACGCAGAAGCCGCCCGGCCTGTTCGCTCTGATACAAAATTGCCGTAAGCGGCTCTGCCAGCGCATACAGCAGACCCGCCGTAAAGCCAGCGAACAGCAGCCCCGCCCGCAGACACTGCCCGGTCACGGAGGCAAGCCGCTCCCGGCGGCCCTGTGCGCGGCAGGCGGCAAGCTCCGGGATCAGAAGATCGACCAGCGCGTACAAAAACGCCGACGGCAGCATAAGCGCAGGAAACACCATGCCCATGACCGTCCCGTATGCCGCCATCGCGCCCAGCCGCGTCGCACCGGCCCGCGTCAGACCCCACGGGATGAGGAACTGCTCCAGCGCCCGGAGCGCTGCGCGCAGCAGATCGTTCAGCGCCAGCGGCGCTGCCAGAGCGCCTACGCGCCGGGCCATCCCGGGCGCGTCCGTCTGCCGGACACCGCGCCAGCTCTGCCGGTAAAGCGCGTAAAGCGCCGCGTCCGCCGCGCAGGAGGACAGCAGCTCCCCACCCAGCAGCGCAAAGCAGGCCCCGGACACAGTCTGCGGCGCAAAACGCAGCAGGAGCAGGCTCAATCCAAGCCCCAGAACACGCTCGCCCGCGTCAATGGCGGTCAGCTGCCAAACCTTTCCCACAGCGGTCAGGTACCCGCCCAGCACTAATCCCGCACACCCGGCCGGGAGCAGCCCCGCAAGCAGCCGCAGGCTGCCTACCGCCGCAGGCTCGTGCAGCACGCGCCCGGCCAGAACCGGCGCGGCCCAATAAAGCCCGGCCGCCGCAAGCGTGCTGGTCACGAGCACGAAGCCGAGGCAGTGCGCGGCGGCCAGCTGCACCTGCGCAGGCTCCCGCCTGCCGTGCGCCTGCGCGCACAGACACGAGGCCGCTACGCGCATCCCGGCCAACCCCAGTGTCGTGGCAAACGCGGACACGGACAGCAGCAGCTGCACCGCGCCCAGTCCTTCCGCACCGATACGCCCGGCCAGATGCGCCTGAAACAGCATGGACGCAAACCGAAGCAGCAGTGCCGCGGCGGTCAGCAGCAGCGTATTCTTAAGGATCTGACGGCCAGAAAACAAAAAATCACCCTCCGCTCCATGTTTACGGAGCAGAGGGTGTGTCTATGACGGATTTTATTTCAGCTGGAAGGTATAGTACACCGCGCCGATCAGCTCAACAGCGATGGCCGCGAACATGGCATAGAACGCGAAGCCGGAGCCGAAGATCAGGCAGGCGGCCAGCACGACAGCCCAAAGCACGCAGATGAAATAGAACAGCAGCGGGTTGAACCCGTCCGGGAACAGCCGCAGCATCCGGCTGCCAAGGTTGAGCTTGCCGTGGTTTTTCGCGCACAGGAACGCGGTGAGCGCCGTGCCGATCAGGATCAGCGCAAGCAGCGCGCTGCCCGCGATGCGGTTGACCATATAGGAGGTGCGGGCGATGAGATAGAATACAACGCCAGCAGAGGCCGTGACCAGCGAGAAGGTGAAGAACTCGGAATGGTAAAGCTGCCAGACCATGTACAGGCAGTAGACCAGCGCGTGCAGCAGATAGATCACGATCATGTTGCCCGTCCAGAAGATGGACAGAATCAGGCTCGAGACGAACAGCAGCGCAAACGCCGCCAGCCAGTAGCGGCAGATCGTCCGCGCAAGCCCGTTTTTCAGCAGAACGCACAGCACAAGCTCAGCGGCGGTCAGCGCCAGAAACACATACCGCTGAACGCAGAACATCGGATAAAGCGCCGTAAAGCCCTCTACGGTGCTGTAATAGCCGCCAAGCTTCCAAAACGCGTAAATTACAACGATCATCAGCACGAATGCGGCGGGGACTTTATAGACAACGGACTGATCCTCCGTCTTTTTTGCAGCAGTTTTGTTCTTTGTCATCATTCTGTTCTGTCCTTTGATTCAAAAATATACATTATATTAAATATCTATCGCGTCAGTCCAGCGCGCCGGCGGCGAACAGGACGGCGCTGAGCGCGCACAACGGCGCAGTCTCGCAGCGGAGAATGCGCGGACCGAGCGTACAGATCTGAAGTCCGGCGCGCTGCGCAAGCAGGACCTCTTCGTCGGAAAAGCCGCCCTCCGGCCCGGTCATGATCGAGACGGTCTTCGCCTGTGCGCTGCCAATGGCGCGGCGCAGAGAAAGCGCGTGCTCGTTTTCATACGGAAGCAACGCCAGCTCGCATCCGGCCGCACGCCGCACCGCGTCCTCAAACGACGGCATCACGAGCACCTGCGGGATCCGGCCCCTGCCCGACTGTGCAGCGGCGGACGCGGCGATCTTCTGCCAGCGCTCGCGCTTCTTCTCCGCCGAGGCTGCATCAAGCTTCAGCACGCAGCGGGAGGATGGGAAGGCCGCGATCTCGTATGCGCCAAGCTCCGTTGCCTTCTGGATCACGTGCTCGAGCTTGTCGGCCTTTGCGTAGGCCATATAGACGCTGCAGGCGACCGGCGGCTCTGCGCCGGATTCTTCCGTGCTGTTTATGACCAGACACACCTGCTGCGGGGAGCAATCGGAGATGGTGCATCGGTAATCCGTCCCGCAGCCGTCGCAGACGAGAACGCTGTCGCCGCGCCTGAGCCGTAGGACCTTCGCGTGCGCCGCGTTTTCCCCGTCAAGCGTCAGGAAGCGCCCGCGCACGGCGTCCGGCGAAACAAAAAACTTCGGCAACCCCTTCGCCCGCCTTCCTTGTGTACATTCAACCGGTATTATACCAGATATCGGGACGAAGCGCAAGTAAAAAAGTGATGGAACATCCGGCCAAAAAGAAATAAAACACTTGACAAACGCGCGAAGTGTGATTATAATAACCGAGCAATCGAAAATTGAATGCGAGAGTGCTGGAATAGGTAGACAGGCACGTTTGAGGGGCGTGTGGCAACAGTCGTGTGAGTTCAAGTCTCATCTCTCGCACCAATAAAGAAAAGACACGCTTTGGCGTGTCTTTTCTTTATTGGTGCGAGTGTGGTCTGCTTCGCAGACCGTGCCGCCTGCGGGCGGGAATTGAACGCGGGGGTGTCTCAAAGTGGTTTTTGAGACACCCACGTTTTTTACGCAAATTCGATCTCATCGCAGATGATCCTTGTGTCGATCAGGGCGGCGGCGCAGATTTTTCGGTATACGGGGCCTGCGGGCGCTTCGAACAGGATGTGCGCCTCGTAGCCGCGCCCGCTCTTGTGCCGGTAAAGCTCCCGGTACAGCCAGACCGCGCCGACGCGGGGCGGCTCCTGCTTCACATTTGCATTGCGGAAGGTCACGGTATGGTATTCAGAAAACGGGCTGTCGATGCGGAGCGTGAGGTCTGTTCCGGTGACGATCTCCCGTACCGCGCCGTCATGGAAGAAAAAGCGCCGCAGCAGTCCATCCGGCAGCGCCTCGCGCGTCTGCGCGGCGCAGTACGCCCGATCGATCTCGTCCAGCCGCTTCTGCACCTCCGGCGTCATGGGGTCTGTCTGACAGGCAATGTACCAGTCCTTTGTGAGATACCGCATAACTGCCCTCCTCTATTTGATCGACATAATCCATTCATCGCCGCGGAGCAGATATTGGAATTCCGTCAGCTCCGGCGTGTTCATCATGTGCAGCATTTCTTCGAGATCGTCCACGGTTTGCAGGGACGGGAGCTTGCTGTATTCGATCCACGCCATTTCTCCTTCCTCCGACGAGGTCAGCGTTCCCGACCATTCCACGGCCTTGAACAGCAGCACGACGTACCGTCCGGCTTCGATCGGGAACTGCTTGACGCCGACGAGCCTCGGGTTCCGGATCGTCAGGCCGGTTTCCTCCTGCATCTCCCGGATGACAGCGTCTACGAACGACTCCCCCGGCTCCACATGGCCGCCCGGCAGCGCCCAGCCGTGCCAGTCCTCCTTTTTCCGGTTCTGGAGCAGCACCCTGCCGCCGTCCTCCAGCAGACATACTACGGCCAGCTCTACATTCTCCGTTCTGCTCATATCCGAACTCCCCTCAGTTTTTCTTATTGTAGCAGAGAACCGCAGTCCGCGCAACCGTGCTTCCCGGAAAACCTCTGCGCGCTTCCTGTGTTTTCTTGCATTTTCCAGTCGAAGCTGGTACAATATTGCTATCCAGATTCTATCGGGCCTGGCGGCGTTCCGGGCCTGAAATATGTCAAAGGCAGGTGCGCCGTCATGCCGCTTATTATCGTTCGAAACGACATCACGACTATGCGCGTGGACGCCATTGTCAATGCAGCCAACGAGTCTTTGCTCGGCGGAGGCGGCGTGGACGGCTGCATCCACCGGGTGGCCGGGCCGGAGCTGCTGGCTGAATGCCGGCGACTCGGCGGGTGCAGGACCGGCGAGGCCAAGCTCACGCGGGGATACCGCCTGCCCTGCAAATATATCATTCACACCGTCGGCCCGGTGTGGCACGGCGGCGATCACGGCGAACAGGAGCAGCTCGTTTCCTGCTACCGGACGAGCCTTGCGCTGGCAAGGAAGCACCATTGCCAGACGGTGGCGTTCCCGCTGATCTCCTCCGGCGTTTACGGGTACCCAAAGGAGCAGGCGCTGCGCACGGCGATGGACGCCATCGGCGCGTTTTTGCTGGAGCACGACATGACGGTCTATCTCGTCATTTTCGACCGCAGCGCCTACCAGATCAGCAGCCGGCTGTTCGCGGACATTGCTGCGTACATCGACGACCACTATGTAGACGCGCATACGGATTTTATCCGCTCGCGTCCGTACTCGGATTCGATCACCGACGAAGACGTAAGGCCCACCTGCAGAGCTCCAAGCGCGGCGTTCCCGTCCGTCCCCCGGCCCCTCCGCAGTCTGAACGACAGGCTGAGGCATCTGGACGCCGGATTTTCCGAAACGCTGCTGACGCGCATCGACCGCAGCGGCAAAAAGGATTCCGAGATCTACAAGCGGGCCAACGTCGACCGCAAGCTGTTCTCCAAGATCCGCAGCAACCCGGACTACCGTCCATCCAAGCCCACGGCCCTCGCCTTTGCCATCGCGCTGGAGATGGACCTGACGGAGACACGCGATCTCATAGCCCGCGCGGGCTATGCCCTCAGCCGCAGCAGCAAGTTCGACGTGATCATCGAATATTTCATCAGCCAGCGGAACTACAACATTTACGAGATCAACGAGGCGCTGTTCGCCTTTGACCAGAGCTTATTGGGGGCGTGATTCGCAGACACCTCCGAATTCGCGCCTGTAGGGGCCGATGCCTACATCGGCCCGTTAGGAAGTTGCGAATTCGCCGAAGATTACCGTTAAAATGGTGCAATCTGCCGGGCCGATGCGATGCCCGCAGGCTAGTTTCGAGGCGCAACCGCGCATAGCGCGGCTCTTAGCGCCGAAGATGGGCATCGGCCCCTACATTCAAAAACAGGTTCTTGCGGGTTTATGATAGATTTCCGGAAAATGCTGCATTCTGTGCGGGCGGACAGAGTCGTCCGCCCCTACGCAGGACTTGGAAATCATGCAGGAAAAATCGTAGTTTAAAATATGTCGCTTTCCAAGCGACCAAATCCTCCTTTGTGTTCGGTATAATCAGGACACAAACAAACACAGGAGGGTGTTCATAATGACAGAACTGGTTTTTATTCTCGATCGCAGCGGCTCTATGGCGGGGCTGGAAGCGGACACCATTGGGGGGTTCAACTCCATGATCGCCAAGCAGAAGAAGGAAGCGGGCGAGGCGCTTGTCTCCACGGTCCTGTTTGACCGCGACAGCACCGTCATTCACGACCGGCTGCCGCTGGAGAAGGTGCCGCCCATGACGGAGAAGGACTATTTCGCACGCGGCTGCACAGCGCTGCTCGACGCGGTAGGCGAAGCCATCCATCATATCGGCAATGTCCACAAGTACGCCCGGCGGGAGGATGTGCCGGAAAAGACGCTGTTCATCATCACCACCGACGGCTATGAAAACGCCAGCCGCCGCTACAGCTACGAGACGGTACAGCGGATGATCGAGCGGCAGAAGACAAAATACGGCTGGGAGTTTCTGTTCCTCGGCGCAAACATCGACGCGGCGAAGGAAGCGGCGCGCTTCGGCATCAGCGCCGAACGTGCGGTGGATTACAAATGCGACGAGGTGGGCACGGCGCTCAACTATGATGTGATTAGTGAAGCGATCTGCACCGTCCGCGCGTCCAGACCGCTCAGCCCCGGATGGAAGGCGCGGATCGACGCGGATGTAAAAAAACGTGGGAGGTAATCAAATATGTACGGCGCAATTCTGGGCGATATCATCGGCAGCCCCTATGAATTCGACTTCAACAATTACAAGTCGAAGGACTTTCCGCTCTTTTGCCAGCGTTCTGAATTTACCGACGATACGGTCATGACGCTGGCTGTGGCAAAGGCGCTGCTGGACACGTGCGGGCAGGACGACGCAGCCATCAAAGCAGCGCTTGTGCACCAGATGCAGCAGCTGGGCCGCGCCTATCCGGGCAGGGGCTATGGCGCGCACTTCAACGGCTGGCTGTATGAGGCTGCTCCGCGGCCCTACAACAGCTATGGAAACGGCAGCGCCATGCGGGTTTCCGCTGCGGCGGAGCTGGCGAAGAATCTGGAGCAGGCGCTGCATCTGGCGAAGCTCACCGCCGAGGTCACGCACAATCACCCCGAAGGGATCAAGGGCGCACAGGCGACCGCCGCGGCAATGTTCCTCGCCCGCACCGGCAGCAGCAAGGCGGATATCCGGACGTATGTGGAACGCGAGTTCGGCTACGACCTCAGCCGCACCTGCGATGAAATTCGCCCTGACTACCATCATGTGGAGAGCTGTCAGGAGACAGTCCCGCAGGCGATCACCGCGTTTCTGGAAAGCGCGGATTTTGAAGACGCGCTGCGCACTGCGGTGTCCCTCGGCGGAGACAGCGACACGCTGGCCGCCATCACCGGCAGCATCGCCGAGGCGTTCTACGGCGTGCCGGAGGATCTGAAAGCAGAGTGCCGCAGACGGCTGACACCGGAATTGGAAGCGCTTTTGCTGGCATGGGAAGCACGGGCAGCCTGACCATGCCCTATCCAGCCGCTTGTGAACGCTTTATGAATTTTGCAAAAACCCCTTGCAAACGAGGAAAAGTGTGCTAGAATACAGTTAGCACTCAGATAGCATGAGTGCTAATCTGCAAAGGACGTGACATTTACTATGGCAAAGAAACAGTTCAAGGCGGAATCCAAGCGTCTGCTGGATCTCATGATAAACTCCATTTACACGCATCAGGAAATTTTCCTGCGTGAAATCATTTCCAACGCCTCCGACGCCATCGACAAGCTGGCCTATCAGGCGCTGACCGACGAGAAAGTCGGCCTCAGCCGCAGCGATTTTGCGATCGAACTCAAGCCCGACGAGACCGCCCGCACGCTGACCGTCAGCGACAACGGCATCGGTATGGACAAGGACGAGATGGAAAACAACCTCGGCACGATCTGCCGCTCCGGCAGTCTGCAGTTCAAGCAGGCGCTCGACAAGGACAAGGCCGCTGACACCGATATCATCGGCCAGTTCGGCGTGGGCTTCTATTCTGCATTCATGGTCGCGGACAAGGTGACCGTCATTTCGAAGAAATACGGCTCTGACGAAGCATGGAAATGGGAGTCCGAGGGTGCGGACGGCTATACCATGACCCCGTGTGAGCGCGCTGCCGCCGGTACGGACGTGATCATGCAGCTGAAGGCCGACACGGACGACGAGAAGTATTCCCGTTTCCTGAAGACATGGGAGCTGCAGTCGCTCGTGCGCAAATATTCCGATTATATCCGCTACCCCATCCGCATGGCGGTTGAAAAGAGCCGCATGAAGGAGGGCACGGAAAACAGCGACAAGCCCGAATATGAGACCTATACCGAGGTCGAGACGCTCAACTCCATGGTCCCGATCTGGAACCGGAATAAAAAGGACGTCACCGACGAGGAATACAACAATTTCTATAAAGAGAAATTCTTTGACTTTGAAGATCCGCTGGCCGTCATTCACGCGAACGTCGAGGGCGCGGTCACATACAAGGCGCTGCTGTTCATCCCCGCGAAAGCGCCGTATGATTTCTACACCAAGGACTTCAAGAAGGGCCTGCAGCTGTACTCCTCCGGCGTGATGATCATGGAAAACTGCGCTGATCTGCTGCCGGACTGCTTCCGCTTTGTGCGCGGCGTGGTCGATTCGCAGGATCTGAGTCTGAATATCTCCCGTGAGATGCTCCAGCATGACCGTCAGCTGAAATTTATCGCGGGCAATCTCGAAAAGAAGATCAAGTCCGAGCTGCAGAAGCTCATGGACAACGACCGCGAGAAATATGAAAAGTTCTTCGCAGCCTTCGGCCCGCAGATCAAATACGGCGTTCTGGCCGATTACGGCGCGAAGAAGGAAACGCTGCAGGATCTGCTGCTCTACTGGTCGAGCAAGGAGGGCAAGCTGATCTCGCTCAAGGAATATGCCGCTGCCATGCCGGAGGATCAGAAGTACATCTACTATGCCAACGGCGAGAGCCGCGAGGCGCTGCACCAGCTGCCGCAGATGGAAAAGCTGCAGCAGAAGGGCTGCGACGTGCTGTTCATGACCGACGAGGTCGACGGTTTCGTGCCGCAGACGCTGGCAAAGTATCAGGACAAGGAGCTCAAGGCCATCACGGCGGGCGATCTGGGCCTCGAAACGGAAGAGGAAAAGAAGGCCGCCGAGGAAAAGAGCGAAAAATCGAAGCAGACGCTCGAATTCGTCAAAAAGACGCTGGGCGACAAGATCAAGGACGTGCGCCTGAGCGACAATCTGGGCAGCCACCCCGTCAGCGTTGTCCCGGACGGCGGCATGACGTTTGAAATGGAGAAGTATTTCAAGCGCATGAACCCCGAAGCCGGCATGAAGGCCGACCGCATTCTTGAGCTGAACGCCGATCACCCGATCTTCGCGAAGCTGCAGATCGCAGTCGCGCAGGACGAGAAGAAGGCGGAGGATCTGGTGAATATCCTCTACACGCAGGCACTGCTCATGGCCGGTCTGCCGGTCGAAAACGCAGGCGAATACACCGATCTGGTTTGCAGCCTGATCGGATGAAAAGCATACCGCTCCCCTTGCCGCGCAGCAGCCCAGCAAGGGGAGCTTTTTGCACTTCAGAATTGGGCCGTCTTCGGAAGCTGTGATTGTGTTTTGAATGTGCGTCTGCTATAATGAGGGAAACAGGAACCCTCAAACGCTTTGCGAAGCGACGCAGCTGCCGCCGGTACGTGCCGGAGAAAGGACCCGATACTATGGAAAACATTCTGATCAGCGCCTGTCTGCTCGGCGTCTGCTGCCGGTATGACGGCGAATCGAAGCCCATCATGCAGACCGTTGCGCTCATGGAGCGCTACCACCTCGTCCCTGTCTGTCCTGAGCAGCTGGGCGGACTGCCCACGCCGCGCGAGCCGTCGGAGCGGCAGGGCTGCGCCGTTGTGATGAAGAGCGGCACGGATGTCACGGCGCAGTACCGCCGGGGCGCGGAGCAGACGCTGCATCTGGCCCGGCTGTACGGCTGCAAGGCAGCCGTTCTGAAGGAGCGCAGCCCGAGCTGCGGCAGCGGGCGCATTTACGACGGCACGTTCTCCGGCCGCCTGACATCCGGAGACGGCGTAACGGCGGCGCTTTTGAAGGAAAACGGCATCGCCGTCTACGGCGAGAGCGAGATCGAAGCGCTCCTGTCCCAGCCGGAGCCGGACGAGCCCCAGCAGAGCCTGTTCTGACACATTGCTTTTACAGTGAACAGCCGGCGGAACGATGCGTTCCGCCGGCTGAATTTTTTATGTATGCATTAATTTCGGATGGACATCTCCATCAGAGAGAGCGCCTCGCGCAGGCTGGAATAGAAGCCTGCCGCCGTGCGCGGCACAGGCTTGGCGCCCTGGTACCAGTCGCACTGCTCCAGCGCCGTGTCGCCGAGCGTCCGGGCAAGGCTCCTGCCGAGGCCCATCGCCTCGGCATACGGAAGGATGCGGTAAAAATACTGGCTGTCCTGCGCCAGCCGGGACTGCAGCTGGCTCTGCGTGACGCGCCGGAGGAACTTGCGGTAGCCAAGCGCCTGCGCGACGATCTCGTCGCCAAAGGCGGTGCGCCTGCCGCCGTGGAGCGTCAGCACGCCGATCAGCACCTCGCAGGCGATCACCAGCAGCATCACAAGAACGCCCTCGCCGAGCTGCGCCATTGCCAGAAGCGCCGCCGCACACGCCGCAGCCAGTCCTGCCAGCGGCCATTTTCCCTGATAATACGCCGCAGGCGCATATTGGATCACCGCAAACAGTACGCCGCCGAGCACGAAGATCACGGCCAGCAGCAGCCAGCGCACGAAGCCTGACGGCAGGATCGGGCTTGCCGCCTCGGCGGCAGTCAGCGCTCCGGCCAGAATGCCGAGCGCACGCATAATGAGCGGATTGCCGCTGGTTTTGCGGTACATCCGCCTGACCCAGTAGCGCCGCAGGACCTCGTCGGCCTTTTCCGCCGTGCGCTTGTACAGAAGACTTACGCCCTCGCACACGTCGCCCTGCGAAAACAGCATCTGGAACAACCTGACCTCTGCAGGGCGGCGCTCGTTGCCCATATCGACGCGGCGGCGCAGCACCACCCGCTCATTTTTGCCGCAGGAGATGGTCAGATATCCCAGACTTGCCCAGTGGCAGACCAGCATATTGAACTGGATCGGTCCGCCCGCCAGCAGGAACGGCATATCGCACGGCAGCGCCGCATCCGGCGGCAGCATCCGTGAGGATACGCGCACCCGTGCACTGCGCAGAGACGAGAACCAGTAAAGGAACGCCAGCGCGAGCAGCAGCAGAATGATTGCCGTGCCGGCCCAGCCGAACGAAAGCGTGGTATGCGCGCCGGAAAAATAGGACTTATCCAGCGTGAGGGTCATTTCGAGCGATTCATGGTCCTTCAGCCCCGTTTCGATCACGCCCGTGATGCGCGACTCGGAGACATCCAGATCGATATAGTCGGAGATCACGTCGCCGTGGTAGCCGCTGGTAAAGGCCGGATAGCTTTCAAACGGCTTGGGCAGCGTGACAGTAAAGACATATTTGGAGATGGGATAGTCCCATTTCGCGCTCATGAGCGGAAGGCTGAGCGTCTGCACGCCGTCGGCCTCGCTTGCAAGGCCCGAGATCGTATACATGACGGTAAACGAGCGCGTCCCGGTAAAGCCGTTTGCATCGGTCAGCACGAGCACGGGGCAGTCGCCGTCGGTCTGCTTCTGCGTCTGATAGCCCGCGACGGAGGCCTTCTTCGCGCCGGCGCTGAGCGGGAAGCGCAGCTGTGTCTGCGCGCCGTTGATCTCCAGCGTAAAGCTCTGCGTGACCTGACAAGAGCTGCTGCCGGTCAGGGTACAGTCTGTTTTCATTTCGGAAATAACGGGCTCCGCCGCGCAGACGCCTGTGCAGAGCGCCAGCAGGCACGCCAGCAGGAGCAGCAGCCGCTTCATGCGATCACCTCTTATGTTCATTTGCATCCAATTTACCACAAACGCGCCCATTTTGCAACCTCGGCCCGCAGGCCGCTTTTTTTCTTCCGCCATACTTGGCGGAAGGGTACGTTATGTGATACACTGTCGGCAGAATGCTTTTGATCGGAAAGGACAGATTTTATGACGCTTCGCGATACCGCTGACCAGATCATCCGCGCAAGTCTGCGCGCCGTGCAGCCGGACGCCGCCGTGCAGCGCGCGCTGCAGGAGTTTTCCTGCGCGGGGCGCGTCGTGCTCATCGCCATCGGAAAGGCCGCGTGGGCCATGGCGAACGCGGCGTGGGACACGCTCAGCACGCGCATCACCTCCGGCGCAGTCATCACCAAATACGGCCATAGCCGCGGCCCCATCGGCCCGCTTCAGATCTTTGAGGCCGGGCATCCGGTGCCGGATGAGGCCGGGCTCCGCGCCGCGCAGGCTGCGCTGGAGCTGACGCGCGGACTGCGGGAGGAGGATTGCGTGCTGTTTCTCATCTCCGGCGGCGGCTCGGCGCTGTTTGAGTCTCCGCTGGTGCCGCTTGCCGAGCTGGAGGATATCACCGGCCAGCTGCTCTCCTGCGGCGCGGATATTGTGGAGATCAATACCATCCGCAAGCGGCTGTCCGCCGTCAAGGGCGGGCGGTTCGCGCTGCACTGCCGTCCGGCGCCGGTCTTCTCGGTCGTGCTGTCGGATATTCTCGGCGACCCGCTCGACATGATCGCCTCCGGCCCTGCAGCGCCGGACAGCAGCACGTGCGCCGAGGCGCTGGCCGTCGTGCGGAAATACGGGCTGCGCCTGTCTGACCGGGCGCTGGCCTGCCTGCAGACAGAAACGCCGAAAGCACTGCCGAACGCAGTCTCCCGCGTGACCGGCAGCGTCCGCGCCCTCTGCGATGCGGCAGAGCAGGCGGCGCAGACGCTCGGCTATCGCTGCATCCGGCTGACCGACTGTCTGAGCTGCGAGGCGCGGGAGGCGGGGCGGTTCCTTGCCGCCGTCGCGCGGACGCACGCGTCACCGTCTGAGCCGCTTGCGTTTCTCGCCGGAGGCGAGACGGTCGTGCATCTGACCGGCTCCGGACGCGGCGGACGCAATCAGGAGGTTGCGCTGGCCGCTGCGGAAGGACTTGCCGGGCTTGCGCAGGCCGCCGTCTTCTCCTTCGGCTCCGACGGGACCGACGGCCCGACCGACGCCGCCGGAGGCTTTGTCGATCAGGACAGCTTCGCCGCGCTCCGCGCCGCCGGGCTTGACCCCGCCGACATTCTGCGGCGCAACGACGCTTATCCCGCGCTGGAGCGCATCGGCGGCCTCATCCACACCGGCCCCACCGGCACCAACGTCAACGATCTCGCCATGCTCCTCCTGCCGCGCCGGGAATGAGCGGCGCTATGCGTTTCCCTTCAGGATCTCCAGCGCCTGCTTTGTGTCGCAGTCGAACAGCTCGCGCTCCCCTGCCTCGACGAGCAGCAGCGCGTCCTCGTGCCGCCGGATGACGGACGAGCCGCCGCGGTCAGCCTCCAATGCGCACAGCTCCGGGAAGAACCGCGCCGGGAACAGGCACGGGTTGCCGCGCTTTCCGTTGTGCGCCGCAGCGGCGATGCAGTCCGGGTTCGCCCGCCACGCGTCCACGACGCGCCGCACCGTCCCGGCCCGCAGCAGCGGTTGGTCGGCGACCATATATAAAATACCGGCGCAGTCCGCCATCGCCTGCGTGCCGAGGCGGATGGTGCGGCTGATGCCGTCCTCCGGCCGGTCGTTCAGGATCGTATCAAAGCCCGCCAGCGAAGCCTCCTCCAGAAGCGCCGGATACTGCGAGACGACCGTGACGCGGGCGAACATCTCCGCCGGGATCGCCGCAAGCGCCAGCGAGAACAGGCTCTGCCCGTCAAAGCACGCGGCCAGCTTGTTTTCCCCGAAGCGGGAAGCATTTCCGGCAGCCATGAGCAGGCAGCCGGCGGGAAGTGCAGAGATTGCAGCCATATTGTGTGCTCCTTGTGATTTTCTACAAAACAGTATAGCTATTTTTGCATATTTGCGCAAGAATCATACAGTTTTTTCGACATTCGCGAAAAAAGCCGTTATTCAGAAAGTAGGATAATGCTTTCACTTTCTCTTCAAATCCGAATATGCTACAATAGGAACAAATAAAAGTGGAAAAATGGCGGATTTCGTGCACGGACGCGCAAAACCCGCCTGTAATCCGGCAAATGGAGGTAACCGAATGAACATCGTAGGCAGAAGCGAGGTTCGTGTCGACGCCTTTGACAAGGCGACCGGCCGGACAAAATACTATGATGATCTGGCCCCGAAGGATGCGCTGCTCATCAGAGTCAAGCATTCGACCATTGCGCACGGCTTCGTCAAGTCGGTCGACATCAGCAAGGCCGAGAGAATTCCCGGTGTTGTCAAGATCCTGACCTGCTTCGACGTACCGGATATCCCGTTCCCCACGGCTGGCCACCCGTGGTCGATGGACCCGTCCCATCAGGACATTGCCGACCGGCACCTGCTCAACCGGCACGTGCGCTATTACGGCGACGATGTCTGCGCTGTCATCGCCGAGGACGAGGTCGCAGCCATGCAGGCCGTGCGCGCCATCGAAGTCGAGTATGAGGAGCTGCCGTTCGTGCTCGACGTGCAGAAGGCCATGGAGCCCGGTGCGCCGCAGCTGCACGAGGCGTTCCCCAACAACATCCTCAAGCATACGACCGCAGCGGCGGGCAATTACGCCGAGGCGATCAAAGAGCCGGGCCTCATCAAGGTCGAGGGCTGGTACGAAACGCCGACCGTGCAGCACTGCCACATCGAGAATCACGGCTGCTTCTGCTATGAGGAAAACGGCCGCCTCGTCGTGACCAGCTCCACGCAGATCCCGCACATCGTACGCCGCATCGTCGGACAGGCCCTGGGCCGTCCGTGGGGCGATATCCGCATCATCAAGCCGTACATCGGCGGCGGCTTCGGCAACAAGCAGGACGCGCTGTATGAGCCGCTGTGCGCCTGGTGCTGCACGCAGGTCGGCGGCCGTCTTGTCAAGCTCGACTGCTCGCGTGAGGAAACCTTCGTCTCCAACCGCGTCCGCCACGCCATCCGCACGCACATCATCTCATGGCTGCATCCGGACGGCACCATCGCCGCCAAGAAGGTCGAATGCTTCTCCAATCAGGGCGGCTACGCCTCCCACGGCCATTCGATCGTGGCCAAGGCGCTGGGTTCTTTTAACCAGCATTATCCCTGTCCCAACTTTGAGGGCGACGCTTACACCGTCTTCACCAACCGCCCGGCGGCGGGCGCCATGCGCGGCTACGGCATGCCGCAGGCGTCGTTCGCGGACGAGTCCCACGCGGAGCAGTGTGCAGAGGCTGTCGGCATGACGCCGCTGGCCTACCGCTGGCAGAACCTGATGAAGCCCGGCTACGTCGACGGCTTCTCGAAAAACGAGCTTTACGAGGACTCCTACCGGCAGTGTATGGAAAAGGGTATGAAGGCCATCGGCTATGAGGAAAAGGTGAAGGCCTATGCCAACCAGACCGGCCCCATCCGCCGCGGCATCGGCCTTGCAACCTTCTGGTACAACACCGCCGTCTTCCCCATTTCGCTGGAAACCTCCTCCTGCCGTCTGCAGCTGAACCTCGACGGCACGGTCAATCTGCAGGTCGGCGAAACCGAGATCGGTCAGGGCGCAGACACAGCCTACGCACAGATGTGCGCGGAGATCCTTGGCCTGTCCGATTATAAAAAGGTACACGTTCTGTCCTGTCAGGACACCGACGTGACCCCGACGGGCCTCGGCGCTTACGCCTCCCGCCAGACCTTTACGGCGGGCTTCTCCATCCGGCAGACATCCGAGCTGCTGAAGCGGAAGATCCTCGAATACGCCTGCGAGCTCACGCGGCAGGCTACTTATAACATGGACATCATCGACTCCAACATCGTCCGCATCACCGACGGCCGCGTGCTGATGAGCCTGTCCGAGCTGTCCATGACCGCGCAGTATAACCCCGTCCATTCCGAGCACCTCACAGCGGAATCTACTTACACCATCCGCAACAACGCCTATTCCTTCGGCTGCACATTCGCCGAGGTCGAAGTCGATATCCCGATGTGCAAGGTCAAACTGCTGAACATTGTGAACGTCCACGACTGCGGCAAGCTCATCAACCCCGCTCTGGCTGAGGCGCAGGTGCACGGCGGTATGTCCATGGGCATCGGCTACGGCCTGTCCGAGCAGCTGCTGTTCGATGAGAAGACCGGCCGGCCGCTCAACAATAACCTGCTTGACTACAAACTTTCGACCTTTATGGATCATCCGAACCTCGAAGCCGAGTTTGTGGAAAACTATGAGCCGACCTCTGCGTTCGGCACCAAGGCGCTGGGCGAGCCGCCCGCCTGCTCCCCGGCCCCTGCCATCCGCAATGCCATTTATCACGCGACCGGCGTCGCCATCAATCAGGCGCCGATCACACCGCACGTCCTCTTCGCCAAATTCACCGAAGCGGGCTTGATTCAGGACTGAGGGAGGGAACAGACTATGTATGATATGAAAGCGCTCTATGAAGCGTACAGCGTAGAAGAAGCAGTCAAGCTTCGTCTGGAGCATCCCGAAGCGCAGATCATCGCAGGCGGCACGGACGTGCTCGTTCAGATGCGCGAAGGCCGCCGCGCGGGCAAGGAGCTGATCTCCATTCAAAAGATCGACTCCATGCGCGGCGTCAGCATGGATGAAGACGAGAACATCCGCATCGGCTCGCTTACAACCTTCTCCCATATTACGCGCAACCCCATCATCACCGAAAAGATCAACGTGCTGGGCGAAGCCGTCGACATGGTCGGCGGCCCGCAGATCCGCAACGCCGGCACCATCGGCGGCAACACCTGCAACGGCGTGACCTCGGCGGACTCCGCCTCGACGCTGCACGCATGGGAAGCCATCGTTGAGCTGACCGGCGTGAACGGCAAGCGGTACCTGCCCATCAAGGACTTCTACATCAAGGCCGGTACGGTCGACATCAACGTCGCCGAGGGCGAAATTCAGACCGCGATCCTGATCCCGAAGGCCTCGTGGGAAAACACGAAGGGCTTCTACATCAAATACGGTATGCGCAACGCCATGGAGATCGCCACGACCGGCTGCTCGGTCAATGTGCGGCTGTCCGGGGACAAGAAAACGTTCGACCGCGTGCGCATCGCCTACGGCGTCGCAGGCCCCGTGCCCATGCGCGCACCGAGCGCCGAGGCCGTTGTAAACGGCCAGCCCGTCACAATGGAAAATGTTGAGGCGTTCTCCAAGGCCGTTCTGGAGGACATCAATCCCCGTGACTCCTGGCGTGCCAGCAAGGCGTTCCGCAAGCACATCGCTGTGGAAATGGCCAAGCGCGCGCTCATTGAGTCTGTCAAACGCTGCGGAGGTGAGATCTGATGGCACAGTACGCTCTTGTCAAATGCAACATCAACGGCAAAGACGTGGAAAAGATCGTCGATGTCCGTGCAAGTCTGACGGATATGCTCCGCAATGATTTCCGGCTTACGTCTGTGAAAAAGGGCTGTGAGGTCGGCGAATGCGGCGCGTGCACCGCACTCATTGACGGCGAGGCAATCAACACCTGTCTGTATCTGGCTGTCTGGGCCGAGGGCAAGCACATCATCACGCTTGAAGGCCTGATGAACCCTGACGGAACGCTTTCCGACGTGCAGAAGGCCTTCATGGACGAAACCTCCATCCAGTGCGGCTTCTGCATCCCTGGCTTTATTCTGACGGCGACCGAGATCGTCAACTCCGGCAAGGAATACACCGACGACGAACTGCGCAAGCTCCTCTCCGGCCACCTGTGCCGCTGCACGGGCTACCAGAACATCTTCCGCGCCGTGAAAAAAACCATGCTCCGCCGCCTCGGCAAAAACGAGGAAGCAGAGCTGGTGCGATAATTCCCATACCGACGCCCCTTGTCATGCAGCGCATGACAAGGGGCTTTTTTTATTACAAGCGCAGGAAGCTTGAAACGGCGATTGCTGTTTTGGGGATATAAGGAAATCCCCCTCCGGGCGGCGGACTGCCATTCGGAGGGGGTGCTGTTTATTTTTCCAGCTGCTTCTGCACGACCTGCACGATGCGTGCGATCGCGGCGCTCAGAGCCGCATTGACAGCGAATTCCACGAGGAAGTTCACGCCGATGAACGCGACGAACAGAAAATAGACAATGTTCGTGCCGCCCGCGTAGTCCTGCAGAACGGGCTTGAAGACCGTGAGCATCCCGATGGCAAACACGCCGGTGTTCACGACCGGGGCCGTCAGCGCGGCGAGTATGCAGCTGATCGTCTGCCTGTGCCGCAGCGCCTTTGCGACAAGTCCCGCGCACAGTCCGCACAGAACGGCCTTGCCGACGCACACGACGACGAGCCAGAACGGGCTTGCGACCCACAGGACGTTTGTAAATTCATCCGCGCCCGTGATGCCCGCAATGAGACAGACGATCCCGAACACCGCGCCAAGACCGGCTCCCGCGCCGGGGCCAAAGAGGATCGCGCCGACGACGATGGGAACCAGCGTCAGCGAGATCGGGACCGGCCCGATGCGGATGCCGCTTGCGACGGTCTGCAGGACGACGACCAGCGCGGCCAGCAGGGCCAGCGAGGTCAAACGGACGACGGATGCATGGTTTTTGCGATTCATAAGTACCTCCTGCTGTCACTCCGGATATTCCGGATGCAACGCACATATTTTATCACGGGCAAAGCCCGTTGATAACAGAATTACGGAATTTCTTCCTCGACGGGTTCGCTGGAAATGGGCGCGCCGTCCTTGATGGCCTGCCACTGCTCGCGCGTGATGAGCAGCTGACGGGGCTTCGAGCCCTCGAACGGGCCGACGATGCCGCGCTCCTCCATCTCGTCCATGATGCGCGCCGCGCGGGCATAGCCCAGCTTCAGACGGCGCTGGAGCATGGAGACGGATGCCTGTCCGGTCTCCAGAATGACGTCGACCGCCGCCGGGAGCATTTCGTCGCCGTCAGAGCCGTCTGTCTCTGCGGCTGTGCTGCCAGAGCTGCCGGAGCCGGTTTTCCCGCTCTCGGCCGCCTTTTTGTCGATCTCGGCCATGACGGAATCGGAGTATTCCGCTTCGCTGGATGCCTTGACGAAGGAGACGACCTCCTGCACCTCGTCGTCCGTGATAAAGCAGCCCTGTACGCGCTTGGGTTTGCCCTGTCCGAGCGGCGCATAGAGCATATCGCCCTTGCCGACGAGCTTTTCCGCGCCCGCCGTATCGAGAATGATGCGCGACTCCATCGCGGAGGCGACAGCGAACGCGATGCGTGAGGGGATGTTGGCCTTCATCAGGCCGGTGATCACGTCCGCGGACGGACGCTGCGTGGCAATGACCAGATGAATGCCCGACGCACGGCCCATCTGCGCGATGCGGCAGATCGATTCCTCGACCTCCTTGGCCGCGACCAGCATGAGGTCAGCCAGCTCGTCGATCACAACGACGATCTGCGGCATGGGTTCCAGCTCATCGTCCGCAGAGGCCCGCGCCTGCTTGTTGTAGGATTCGAGATCGCGGACGCCTGCGTCCGCCATCATGCGGTAGCGCCGCATCATCTCCGTCACGGCCCACTGCAGGCTGCCCGCAGCCTTTTTCGGGTCTGTGACGACGGGGATGAGCAGGTGCGGAATGCCGTTGTAAATGCCAAGCTCGACCATCTTCGGGTCGATCATGATGAGCTTGACCTCCTCGGGCTTTGCCTTATAGAGAAGGGAGATAATCAGCGAGTTCATGCAGACCGATTTGCCGGAGCCGGTCGTACCGGCGATCAGCAGATGCGGCAGCTTGCCGATATCGCCGATGATGCGGTTGCCGCCGATGTCCTTGCCGACAGCGAAGGACACGCGGGACTTGCACTTTTCAAATTCCGGCGAATCGATGACCTCGCGCGCCATGACGACCGAGACGATCCGGTTCGGTACCTCGATGCCGACAACGGAGATCTTGTCCGGGATGGCCGCGATGCGGACGCCGGACGCGCCGAGGGCCAGCGCGATATCGTCGGCCAGATTCGTGACCTTGGAGAGCTTCACGCCGCGCTGCAGCTCCAGCTCGTACCGCGTGACCGACGGGCCGCGCGTAACATTGATGATATGCGCCTCGATGCCGAAGGATTGGAGCGTGTCGCTCAGGCGCTCGGCGTTCTGCCGCATTTCCTCCGTGCCGTCGTGCGACTGGCCGCTTCCGGCCTTCAGGAGCGACACGGGCGGGAATTCGTATTCCGGCTTCTGCGGCTCCTGCTGGCCGATCTCCTGCGCGATCTGGGCCGCTTCGAGCTGCACGTCCGCCTTTTTGAGCTTTTCCGGCTGCTCCGGGATCTCGACCGGCGGCAGCGGCTGTGCGGCGGGAGCCAGCTTCGGCGCGTCAAAATGGTCGATTACGAGCGGCGGCATCTGGTGCGGCAGCTCCATGGGAATGACGTTCGGCACGGGCGGCGCTTCCTCCGCCGGGGCCTCCTGCGTGTCCGCGATCAGCGCGTCAAACTGGGATTTATAATCCGTATGGACAGGCGGCTGCTCCGTCTCCTCCGGGGCGGGCGCCTGCGGCGGCTCGGGCAGAGGTGCTGCGGCAGGCTTCTCCTTCCGGCGGCTGTTTTCCACAAAAACGTCCGGGCGCACCGGCGCGTTTTTTCTGCCCGCGGTCTTCTTCTCCGGCTGCTCCGGCATGGGGGGATCGTCGACCGGAAGGTCAAAGTCGCTTGCGCGGGAGGCCCGGCGCTGCTCCGTGCGCTGCACGTGCTCGATGTGCTTGTTCGCAACGGTATCGACGAGCACCTGCGCCGGGTCCTTGTGCTCGCGCTGCGGCTCGGCATATTCCGCGCGGGGCCGGTTCCTGATGGCCGTCACGATGCTTGCCACCGTCATGTTAAGACTTGTGATCAGGCTCAGCAGCATCCCCACGATCACGACCGCAGCCGCGCCGATGCGGCTGATGAGCGCCTCAAGGAGGCTCGCAATACCGCCTGCCAGAACGCCGCCCGCCGTGCCGTCGATACCGCCGTCCCAGAGCGCGGAAATGACGCTCCAATCCCAGTCCGCGTCAAATTTTCCGCCGACCAACTGCACCAGACTGCCGATCAGCATGGCCGTCAGGAACGTACAGGTCACGCGCAGCGCGACGGGTCTGCCGTCGTGCAGGATCAGGATCAAAAAGCTCATGATGAACGAGAACGGCAGGATGTAAAAGCCCGCGCCGATCAGACCCCGGAACACCGACGTCATCAGGTCCAGAAACGCCGCGTTCACCTTGAAGCAGCACAAGATCGTCAGCAGCGCAAGCAGGCCGCAGACCGTCGCGCCGATCTCACGCCGGATGGGCGCAGACTGCTTTTTTGTTGTTTTTTTCCGTCCGCGGGAGGCCGTGGACTTTCTTTTGTTCGCAGAAGCCATGTGACCAAAACACCTCACGAGATCAGGGACAGGATCAGCGTCAACAGACCCGCACCCCAGCAGTAATAACAGAAGCCGCCGAATTTTCCGCGCTGCGCAATGCGGTTGAGCGCGAAAATGGCAAGATATCCGGAGACAAGCGCGGCGGCGACGCCGCACAGATACATCGGGACCTCCGCCCAGTTGATCCCGGCGGAAATTGCCTTTATGAGCGAAAGGAGATTCGCGCCGAGCACGGCGGGAATGGAAAGGAAGAACGAGAATTTGACGGCAAACGTCCGGTCAAACCCGCGCAGCATCCCGGCGGAGATCGTCGTCCCGGAACGCGACAAGCCCGGCACGACCGCGATCATCTGCGCAAGGCCGATGACCAGCGCATCCGAGAGCGTCATGGCCTTTTCCGTCTTGTTGCCGTGGCCGTAGCGGTCGGCGGCCAGCAGCAGAAAGCCCGTCGCGATCAGGGCAAAGCCGATGAAGAACGTATCGTAGAACAGGGAGTCAAGGTAGTCGCTCAGGAACGCCGCCGGGATGAGCGGCAGCGTCGCCGCGATGAGAAACAGCAGCAGCCGCCGCCTTGCCGGGTCCTGCCGCGCGCCGCGCTTGGGCTTCTGCAGGTGCAGCAGCATCAGGCCCTCGCGGCAAAGCCCGCGCAGCTCCGTATGATACGCGAAGATCACCGCCCCAAGCGTCCCCAGATGCAGCAGCACGTCGAACAGCATCTGGTTTTCCAGATCGCCGATGCGCAGGAAGTTTTGCAGGATCGCAAGATGTCCGGAGCTGGAGATCGGCAAAAACTCCGCAAGCCCCTGTATGAGCCCAAGTAAAATGGCTGTCCAATAGGTCATACCAGTTCCTCCGTCTGGAAAGTCGCCGCCCGCACCGGTCGGCATACCAATTTATATTAACACAGATTCAAAAATATTTCCACTATACGTTCGAAAAAAGCGCGTCAAAAAGAATCCGAGCGCTTCCATGTTTTTATGGCGCAATTTGCGGTTTTCTGTTATACTGGATGCAGGAAAACGACGATTAGGGTGTATCTGAAAACTCACGATGTGACCGGCAGCGAGGGATTTTTGCGTTGCGCAAGACATTTTTTCGCAGGAATACTGACGTATTTCAAGGAAAAATGACGCGGCGCACCGCAAAAAGGCCCGCTGTCCGGGTGCGTTGGGAGTTTTCAGATACACCCTAGCCCGGATTGCAAATCCCGGTAGGGGCGGACGACTCTGTCCGCCCGGCAGAAATGCAATTGATCTTACGAAAATTCCGGGCGAATCCGTATGCACTCATGCATATCCCGTAGGGACCGATGCCGGTCACAGCCGTTCGCGACGAAGGAGCGTTACGGATGTGGGTCTGCCGCTTGCCGGTACACATCGGCCCGGCAGATTACACCGTTTTTACGGAAATCTTCGGCGAATTCGTAACTTCCCAACGGGCCGATGTAGGCATCGGCCCCTACAGCCAAATGCGCAGGTGCATACGGATTCGCCGTGGATTTTTGAAAAAAGCACGGCTTTCGGCGGGCGGACAGAGGCGTCCGCCCCTATGAACACTTTGAACTTCTCACATAAAAAACGACAGGAAGGAATGCGAACTATGATCTATAAGGACTTTCAGGGCTTGAAGCTTTCGCAGCTCGGATTCGGCACGATGCGGCTGCCGCTGCGGGAGGACAAATCCATCGACGCGGAGCAGGTTGCCGCCATGACGTCGGAGGCTATTGCGAAGGGCGTCAACTATTTTGATACCGCCTGGCCGTATCACGGCGGCAAGTCGGAACTCGTCATCGGCGAAATTCTGAAGCAGTACCCGCGCGAGAGCTTTTATCTGGCCGACAAGTTCCCTGGACACCAGATCGCGCCGAGCTATGACGTGAAGGGCGTGTTCGAAAGGCAGCTGAAAAAGTGCGGCGTGGAGTATTTCGATTTCTATCTGCTGCACAACGTCTATGAAAATTCCATCGCCGTCTACGAAGACGAGCGCTGGAACATCCTCCCGTATCTGCTGGAGCAGAAGAAAAACGGGCGCATCCGCCACCTGGGCTTCTCGACCCACGCGGGCGTGCCCGCGCTGGAAGCGTTTCTGGAAAAGCACGCGAACGAGATGGAATTCTGTCAGATCGAGCTGAACTATCTCGACTGGACGTTGCAGCAGGCGAAGGAGAAATGTGAGCTGCTGAACCGGTACAGCATTCCCATCTGGGTCATGGAGCCGGTGCGCGGCGGGAAGCTGGCGAATCTGCCCGCTGCCGCGCAGGAAAAGCTGCACGCGCTGCGGCCGGAGGCCTCCGACGCGTCCTGGGCGCTTCGGTGGGTGCAGGAGATCCCCGGCGTGACGATGATCCTCAGCGGTATGTCCAACATGGCGCAGATGCAGGACAATCTCGCCACATTTGACCATCCGGAGCCCCTCAGTGCCGAAGAGCGGGCGCTGCTGCTGGAGATCGCGGAGGGCTTCAAGTCCGCCGTCCCGTGCACGGCCTGCCGCTACTGCTGCGACGGCTGCCCGCAGGAAATTGACATTCCGCAGATGCTGCGTGTTTTGAACGAGCTTCGCGTCGTGCCGTCCACGAACGCGATCATGGCGGTCGAAGCCCTTCCGAAGAGCCGGAAGCCGCAAAGCTGCCTCGGCTGCGGCGCGTGCGCGGCAGTCTGTCCGCAGAAAATCGACATCCCCGGCTGTATGCAGGAGCTGGCGGAGCGCATCGCGAAGATCCCGAGCTGGGCTGAGATCAGCCGGCAGCGCGCGGCGGAGCAGCCGTAAATTATTAAATTATTTGTGAATTCTTCTTTTTCGGGATGATTTTCCCGCCGGCCGTGTATATAATGAATACTTGAAATCTTAAGAGGATTTTCAGAAAATCTTCATATTCGGCAGGTGTTCATTCGTCATGCTCTATGTGTTCCTCGCGCTTGCGCTGCTCTCCGGCTGCGCGCTGACGTATGCCGCGTCCGGCTTTGCCTCGCTTGCGGCTGTGTGGCAGGTACCCGTGTTTTTCCTCGGCAGCTTTCTGGCGCTTGTGGTGCTGTTTCTGCTGGTCGTGCTCGTCTCGTGTCTGTTTGTCGACCCGAAAAAGCTGCTGGAAAAGCCGAGCGGCTATTTCCGGTTCCTCCTCAACGAGTTCTGCCGCATTGCGCTGGCACTGGGCGGTGTCCATGTCAATGTGACGGGGCTGGAAAAGGTCCCGCGCAAGGGCCGCTTCCTGCTGGTCAGCAACCATCGGTTCGCGTTCGACCCCATCGTGTTTTACGCCGTCATGCCGTGGGCGGAGCTGGCGTTCCTGTCCAAAAAGGAGAATTTTTCGATCTTTATTGTCGCACAGGTCATGCGCGAGGTACTCTGCCTGCCGGTCGACCGGAACAACGACCGCGAATCGCTCAAGTCTATTCTCAAGGCCATCCAGTTCATCAAGGACGACAAGGCCTCCATCGCCGTATTCCCGGAGGGTGGGACGAACAAAACGGGCGCTCCGCTTCTCCCCTACCGCAGCGGCGTGTTCAAGATCGCGCAGAAGGCGAATGTGCCCATCGTGGTCTGTTCGCTGGTCAATTCCCGCGCAATTCTGCACAATATGTTCCGCAAGCACACGGAGGTCTGGCTGGACGTGCTGGACGTCGTTCCTGCGGAGGAGCTGGCCGGAAAAACGGCCATTGAGGTCGGCGAACGCGTCCACGCGGTCATGGAGGCCGGGATCGTCGCCCGTGAGACGGAGCAGGGGCTGCGCGCATAAAGCGTCCAGAATTCTCGTTTCCCCTTTACATCCCGCCGGTTTTCCTGTATAATATACCCCGACAATTTTGAAAAGTGTGGGAAAAGCATGATTGAATTCGATGAATATAAGGTAAAGCTCAATAATATCCGCCCCAAGCTGGACGCGCTGGCGGACTCCCTCGGCATTGGGGCCGCGAAAGAGGAAATCGACCGCCTGCACGCGCAGATCGATTCCGAGGGCTTCTGGGACAATCAGGAGATCTCGCAGAAGGTCATGAAGCAGAGCCGGACGCTGGAGGCCAAGGTCGCGCGATACGAAAAAATGTGCAGCCAGTGGGACGATCTGTATACGCTCTGCGAAATGGCGCTGGAGGACAACGACGACTCCATGCTCCCTGAATTGACCGAGGGCTATGCCCAGCTCGAGCAGGAGATGGAAAACGCACGGCTTGAGACGCTTCTTTCCGGCGAATATGACAATAACAACGCCATCGTCTCGTTCCAGGCGGGCGCAGGCGGCACCGAGGCGCAGGACTGGGCCTCGATGCTCTACCGGATGTACACGCACTGGACCGAGCAGCATGGTCTGACCTACAAGATCCTTGACTATCTCGACGGCGACGAGGCGGGCATCAAATCCGCCAGCATTCTCATCGAGGGAGAGAACGCCTACGGTATGCTCAAGAGCGAAAACGGCGTCCACCGCCTTGTGCGCGTGTCCCCGTTCGACGCAAACGCCCGCCGTCAGACGTCCTTTGCCGCAGTCGAGGTCATTCCAGAGATCACGGACGATTCCAAAGACGTCGAGATCCGGCCCGAGGATATCGAAATGCAGGTCTACCGCTCCTCCGGCGCAGGCGGCCAGCACATCAACAAGACCAGTTCCGCCGTGCGTCTCATTCACAAGCCGACCGGCATCGTCGTCTCCTGCCAGACGCAGCGCGATCAGTTCCAGAACCGCGAGACGTGTATGCGGATGCTGCGCTCGAAGCTCATCGAGATCAAGGAGCGTGAGCATCTGGACAAGATCTCCGATATCAAGGGCGCACAGCTCAAGATCGAATGGGGCAGCCAGATCCGCAACTACGTTTTCATGCCCTATACGCTCGTCAAGGACACGCGGACAGGCTTCGAAACATCCAACGTCAACGCCGTCATGGACGGTGCGCTCGACGGCTTCATCAACGCCTATCTGACTTGTCTTGCCACAAATACATGGGTGACAAAGAGCTGATTTCTGCGGAAAACGGCAAAAATGCTCTTGCATTCACATCTGAATTGTGATATGATTTTCTAGCTGTTTGAAACAGCCTGATAAAATATGATCTCGGCGAGCCGTCTGCCGACGAAGGGCGGCAAATGGTTTGGAGGAATTTTCATGAACGCTCTGCATACGATTTTAACGATCATTCAGGTCATTCTGGCCGTCGGCCTCGTCGTCATCGTGACGATCCAGTCCGGCAAGTCCGCAGGTCTGTCCGGCGCCATCGCCGGCGGCAGCGGTGATACCTACCTCGGTAAGAACAAGAACAAGGGCCTCGACGCGAAGCTCGCCCTCGCCACCAAATGGGTCGGCGGCGTGTTCATTGTCCTGACGCTGGTTCTGAACCTGTTCTGATGCAAAACAACTTACCGCCGCTCTGCGATGCAGAGCGGCGGTTTTTTGTGTGCTCAGCGCCCACCGGCCCGGGGTTACAGATTTCCGGGCTCCGGCGGTTCCGATGCATTGTCCGGCCTTTCAGGCGGCGTACCGCCATCCGGCTTTTCCGGCGGAGTGCCGCCGGTGATGGTCATGGAGCCGTTGGAGTCAAAGCCTGCGCTTCAGCAGTACCTGTTTGAACAGCACGCCTGCCCGGAATTTGAAAACGTCGATCACATCAGCCGTGAGGACGGCTGCAAGGTCTATTTCACGGACGGCAGCTGGGGCATCTGTCGCTTCTCCGGCACCGAGCCGCTCCTGCGCATGGCTGCCGAGGCTGAGACAGACGAAAAAGCCCAGTCCTATATCCAGACCTGGAAAGCCTTCCTGTCGCTCTGAGCGCAGCGCTTGACAGTCCGCGCTTCCGGTGGTATAACTACGCCATCAAAAAGCCGGTTGAACCAGCAGAAAGCGTGCTTTCCATGGAAATTCAGGTTCGTGCATATACGCAGGCAGACCTTCCGGCGCTGATCCGCATCTGGAACGAGGTTGTGGAGGACGGCGTGGCCTTTCCGCAGGAGGAGCTGCTGGACGCTTCCTCCGGCGCAGCCTTTTTCGCAGAGCAGACCTGTACCGCCGTCGCGGAGGACCGGCAGACCGGCCATATTTACGGTCTGTACATCCTGCATCCCAACAACGTCGGCCGCTGCGGACACATCTGCAACGCCAGCTACGCGGTCGAGCGGGAAGCGCGCGGTCTGCACATCGGCGAAAAGCTGGTGTCCGACTGTCTCAGGCAGGGCCGGGCGCACGGCTTCCGCATCCTGCAGTTCAACGCCGTCGTCGCCAGCAACACACACGCGAGGCATCTGTACGAGCGCCTCGGCTTCCAGCCTCTCGGCGTCATCCCCAGCGGCTTCCGCATGAAGGACGGCCATTATGAGGACATCTGCCCGTATTATCACGTGCTGTAAACGCACAGCCTGCGCCGCAAATGCTGCGGCGCAGGCTGTGCGTTTGTCTTCAGGACGCTTTTCCGGACGGGGCGAGGAACCACAGATAATCCGGCAACGTGATGCGGCGTGAGACGAAGCTGCGCGGCACCTGATACGGGTCCATGCCGGTCTGATATGTCCAGCCGTCCATGCGCAGGGCAAATGTGTAATAATCCTTCGCCACGTCCATCGTCAGGTGGCTGTATTTGCCCTCCGGGTAGCACAGCACGTACGGGATCTGCCCCGTCGCGGCGGCCAGCGCCGCGTTGGAAAGCTCCATCTCCTGCCGGAGCGCAGGTTCGTCCATGGCGCTGAGATTTCCGTGCGTGTAGGTATGGCTCTGGATGCTGACGAGGCCGGAGGCCGCCAGCTCGTACACCTGCTCCTGCGTCATCTTGTGCTGGCTGCCCATGGCATTGCCGATGACAAAGATGGTCGCCTTGGTCTGATACTTTTCCAGCAGCGGATAGAGCACCGTGTAATTGTCGTCATATCCGTCGTCGAAGGTCAGAATGACCGGCTTTTCATAGTCTTCGATGTGCGCAAGGTCTGAGAACCAGATCGGCTCATATCCGTTTTCCTGCAAATATTGCAGCTGCTCCTCCATCCCGGCCTCGCTGACAAACAGATCGGAATATCCCCAGATCTCGTCCCCCACGGCGTGGTACATGAGGACCGGCACGTTCCAGCCCTCGGGGATCTGGCCGACGGTCTGCCGCCGTGCCAGATAGCGAAGCCCATCCGGGGCTTCGCCCCATTCCAGCCCGAGCCGCTGTGCGGCCTCTGCCAGCGGGATATACTCCCGGCCCTGAAATTGAACTGTCTCCAGTCCTTCCAGCTGTGCGTCGGCATTTAGGGTCTTTGCCGCCTCCAGCACGTCAGCCAGCGCGGCCCATTGCGTCTCATCCGCCTGATAAAGCTCCGTCAGCCGTCCCAGCAGCCAGACCGGTTCCGACAGCAAAAGCGCGGGTTCCGGCTCCTCTTCGATGATAGGCTCCACCGGCGGTTCAACCGGCGCGGGCGGCTCCTCCGGAGATTGCACCTGCGCGGCGGGAGGCTCCGGCAAAGCCGCCTCCGGCGCGGCGCAGGCGCAGAGCAGCGCCAGCAGGAAAAAGCAGGCAAGCAGGCAGGAAATACGCATTTGGGATCCCTCTTCGTTTCGTTTTTTGTCAGTTTACCATGATTTTTCAGGCAAAACAAGTCCGGGGAGCGGTTTTTCTTGACGGCAGTGCCGCTTCTGACTATAATAATGTATATTCCAAAAAGGAGACGGCGCTTCGTCATGCTTCTATCGTTTTTTCAGCGGCTCGGAAGGCCGTTTCGCACCATGCGGCCGGGACGGCTGATCGTTCTGGTGTTCCTCTTCATCATCCTGCTCGGCGCGGGTCTCCTGTGCCTGCCCGCCGCATCGCGCTCCGGCGAACCCACGCCGTTTCTGACGAGCCTGTTCACCGCGACCTCCGCGACCTGCGTGACGGGCCTTATCCGCGTCGACACCGGGACGCACTGGGCTATGTTCGGCCAGGTCGTCATTCTCCTGCTCATTCAGATCGGCGGTCTCGGCTTTATGACCATCGCGTGTCTGTTTTTCTTCGCGCTCCGCCGCAAGATCGGCCTGCGGGAGCGCATGGTGCTGGCACAGGCCCTCGGCAGCGACAGCTACAGCGGCATCGTGAGCCTTGTGCGCAATATCCTGCGCGGCACAGCTGCGGTCGAAGGGGCGGGGGCGCTCATTCTGTTTTTCCGCTTCCTGCCGGAGTTCGGCTTCGGAAAGGCTCTGTGGTACGGCGTGTTCCACTCGATCTCCGCGTTCTGCAACGCAGGCTTTGATGTGCTTGCGGATACAGACGTAGGCGGGAGCCTCTGCCGCTACGCGACAGACCCGGTCGTGAATTTCACCATCATGGCGCTCATCATCATCGGCGGCCTTGGCTTCGCCGTCTGGGGCGACATCCGGCACAACCGCCGCTTTTTCCGCATGAGCGTCTATACGAGACTGGTCATTCTCATCACAACAGTCCTGATCTTCGGCGGCGCGGGAATTTTCGCCGCGCTGGAATGGAACAATCCCGGCACGCTTGGCGGCCTGACCCCGTCGCAGAAGCTGATGGCGGCGCTGTTCCAGTCGGTCACGCTCCGCACGGCGGGCTTTGCGACCTTCGACCAGAACGCGCTGTCAGACGTATCAAAGGCTGTGGCAGATTTTCTGATGCTTGTCGGCGGCTCGTCCGGCTCGACGGCGGGCGGCGTGAAGACCGTGACGGTCGGCGTGATTCTGCTTGCCGCGTGGTCGACCGCACGCGGCAGGACAAGCGTGCAGATCATGAAGCGCCGGATCCCGCAGCAGGCCGTTGCGAACGCGTCCGCGCTGTTCATTCTGGTGCTGCTGCTGTCCGGCCTCGGCGCGGCGTTTTTGAGCATCGCGGATCATGTCAGTCTGGAAAACGCGCTGTATGAGACGATTTCTGCGCTGTGCACCGTCGGTCTGACGACCGGCATCACGAGTTCACTGTGCGCCGCATCGCAGATCGTTCTGATCATTTTTATGTTCTTCGGGCGGCTTGGGATCATGACCATCAGCGTCGGCTTCATGGCCGCCGACCGCGCCGAAGAACGCGTCAGCTACGCGGAAACAAAAATCATGATCGGGTGAGCGGATAAGGCGGCAGAATATACCGATTTTACGGTAATCTTCGGCAAATTCGCAGCTTCCCAACGGGCCGACAGAGTCGTCGGCCCCTACAACGACCCTCGCTAACCCCTGTAGGGGCGGACGACTCTGTCCGCCCGCAGAATATACCGATTTTACGGTAATCTTCGGAAAATTCGCAGCTTCCCAACGGGCCGATGTGTGCATCGGCCCCTACACTCCAATGGGTGAGTGCGTCCGATTTTTTTGAAATTCCACCTGAACGACCGGCGGTTATACGCAGACAAAGGGAGTAAAACCATGAAAAAAACATATATTGTAATTGGACTTGGACGCTTCGGCTGTGCGGTCGCACAGCGGCTGTATGAGCTTGGGAGCGAGGTACTGGCGATTGATCTTCGGCCTGAGCTTGTGCAGCGGATGGAGAGCAAAGTCACCTGCGCCGCCGTGTGCGACGTGCGGGATGAGGACGCACTGCGCACGCTCGGCGTGCGCAATTACGACTGCGCCGTCATCGCCATCGGCGGCGATCTGGCTACGAGCGTCGTTGCGACGCTGAACCTCAAGGAGCTGGGCGTGCAGAGCGTCGTGTGCAAGGCCACCGACGAAACACAGCGCCGGGCGCTGGAAAAGATCGGGGCAGATCATGTCGTCGTGCCGGAACGTGAATCCGGCATCAAGCTGGCGCAGTCTTTGACCTCGTCGAGCATTCTGGACTTTATCGAGCTTTCGCCGGACTGCGGCATTGCCGAGCTGCAGACGCCGAGCGAATGGTGCGGCAAGAGCATCCGGGAGCTGGATATCCGCGCAAAATACGGCGTGAACGTCATCGCTGTGCGGGAAAACGGAAAGGTACACGTCACGCTGGACGCGAACCGCCCGCTGAACGAGCATATCACGCTTGTCCTGCTCGGCGAGAACGACCGGCTCGCGAGGGTGAAGCCGTGATGGAGGAAACAATCACAAGCCGCCGGAACCCGCTTCTGGCGCACACGAAAAAGCTGCTCACCTCGCGCGCCTACCGCGAAAAATCCGGCGAATTCTCCGCCGACGGCGTGAAGCTGCTGGCGGAGGCCGCGCGTTGGTACCCGGGGCTGCATACTGTGATTGCGGAGGAACACGTAGAATTATGTAAACTATCAGATACCGTGCGCGTTGTCCGTGTACCCAGGGATGTGATGCAGTCCGTCTCTCTGATGGACGCGCCGCAGGGCGCGATCTTCCTCTGCCGCCTGCCGGAGCGGAAGCCCGGCACGATCCTGCCGGGGACGCTTCTGCTGGACGGCATTCAGGACCCCGGCAATCTCGGCACGATTCTCCGCACGGCGGACGCGCTGGAGGTTCCGGTCGTGCTGCTGGACGGCTGCGCCGACACGTATAACCCCAAGACGGTCCGCGCCTCCATGGGCGCGGTGTTCCGCACCCAGCCTGTCAGCATGACGAGGCAGCAGGCCATCGCCGCCTGCCGGGAAACGCATATCCCGCTGCTGGCGACCGCCATGTCTGCCGACGCTGTTGATCTGCGGCAGGCAGATTTGTGCAATGCGGCGGTCGTGATCGGCAGCGAGGGACAGGGAATTTGTCCAGAACTATTCGCGGCTGCGGAGCAGAAAATCATCATCCCCATGTCCCCGCGCTGTGAGTCTTTGAACGCGGCAGTCGCCGCGACGATCGTTCTGTGGCAGATGAAGCGGTGAGGCACCGATGATGCGCTCACGCGGCTTGCCGCAGGGGCGGACGACTCTGTCCGCCCGACAGAATGCATCTGGCTGACAGAAAATTTTGGGCGAATTCGCAGGCATTTACCCGTTTGATTGTAGGGGCCGATGCCGGTCACAGCCGTTCGCGACGAAGGAGCGTTACGGATGTGGGTCTGCCGCTTGCCGGTACACATCGGCCCGTTGGGCAGCTGCAAATTCGCCGGAGGTTTTCGTAAAAAACGGTGCATTCTGCCGGGCCGACAGTGGGCATCGGCCCCTATGATTCACAAACTATAAAAAATCCGAGAAAGACAGAGGGATTTTTATGCTGGAATACTGGTTGTGGCTGACCGGTCGCAGGGGCGTGGGACTGCGCGGGCTGCGTGCGCTGCTAGAGCAGTTCGGAACGCCCGAGGCGGTCTACTGCGCAGCAGAGCAGGATTACCCGCAGGCGCTGCGCCCGGAGGGGCGCGCTTCGCTTGCCGATAAGGAGCTTGCGCCTGCGCGGCAGATCCTGCAGCAGTGCTACCGGAAGAACATCCATGTTCTGACGTTTCAGGACGCCGCTTATCCGAACCGGCTCAAAAATCTTGACGATGCGCCTCTGGTATTGTATTATCAAGGCGTTTTCCCGGATTTTGATGCGGAACCGGTCATCGCCATGGTCGGCACGCGCAAGGCCTCCGCGTATGGGCTTCTTCAGGCGAAGCGCCTCGGCTATGAGCTTGGCCGCTACGGCGCAATTATTGTATCCGGCGGCGCTGCCGGAATTGACACCATGGCACTGCGCGGGGCCATATCCTCCGGAACAGCGCCGGTGGCTGTGTTTGCCTGCGGCGTGGATATCGACTATCCGGCAAACAACCGGAGTCTGTTTGAGGATCTTCGCGCCCACGGCTGCGTCATCAGTGAGCTTCCGCCCGGAACGCCGCCGCTGGCGGAGCATTTTCCGCCCCGCAACCGCATTCTGAGCGGTCTTGCGCTCGGCTCCGTGGTCGTGGAAGCGCCCAGAAAGAGCGGCGCGCTCATCACCGCCCGCCACGCGCTCGAACAGGGCCGGGATGTGTTCACGCTGCCCGGAAATCTCGGAAATCCGACCTGCGAGGGCAATATCCAGCTGCTCAAGGAGGGCGCGATCCTGATCTCCGAGGGCTGGGACGTTTTACAGGAATATACCTATCTCTACCCGGATCTGCCCCTGCGCCAGAGGCCGCTCGGCCCCATGACGCTCGGCCCGCAGGAGACGAAGGACAACCTTGTTGTGGCGGAAACTTCGTCCAACCCGGAAAAAACTGACACAAAAGCCGTTGACAAGCAGGAAAACAGGGCTTATATTGACGTACAGGAAATTTTGCCGCGCGTATCTGCCGACGAAGCCGCCGTTCTGCGGCAGCTGGAGGGCGGAAAGCAGCCGGTCGACCGGATGATCGACGAAACGCAGCTGCCCGCCGGGCGCGTACTGTCCGCGCTGACGCTGCTGGAGGTCAAGGGCTTTGTCAAGCGGCTGCCGGCCCGGTATTATGAGCTGGCGAAAAAATAACATGGAGGCGTCTATGCCGAACGCAAAACAGAATCTGGTCATCGTGGAGTCTCCCTCGAAGGCCAAAACCATCGGAAAATATCTTGGCCCCGACTATCAGGTCAAGGCCAGCATGGGCCATCTGCGCGATCTGCCGAAGAGCACGCTGAGCGTCGATATCGAGCACGATTTTGAGCCGGAGTACCAGCCGCTCAAGGGAAAGGAAGACATCATCGCAGACCTGCGCAAGGCCGCGAAGGGCTCCGGCCGCATCTATCTCGCGACTGACCCGGACCGCGAGGGCGAAGCCATCTCGTGGCATTTGAAATATCTGCTGAACATTCCGGATAACGAGACATACCGCGTGACCTTCAACGAGATCACACGCAACGTCGTGCAGGAATCCATCCAGCACCCGCGTCCCATCGACCAGAATCTCGTCGACGCGCAGCAGGCGCGCCGCGTGCTCGACCGCATTGTCGGCTATCAGCTCAGCCCCCTGCTCTGGAAAAAGATCCGCAAGGGCCTGTCCGCCGGACGCGTGCAGTCTGTCGCGACCCGTCTGGTCGTCGACCGCGAGAACGAGATCCGGGCCTTTGTCCCGCAGGAATACTGGACGCTGGATGTAAATCTGAACCGCGCCGGCAAGCCCGGCAGCTTCACCGCGCACTACTACGGCGACCCGCAGAAGCGCGAGCTGACGAGCGAGCAGGATGTGCAGTCCGTTCTGGACGCGCTGGAGGGCCAGCCGTTTTCCGTGACCGGCGTGAAGAAATCGGAGAAAAAGCGCACCCCCGCGCCGCCCTTTATCACCTCGACGCTCCAGCAGGAGGCATCGCGCAAGCTCAACATGACCCCGCGCCGCACGATGATGATCGCGCAGCAGCTCTATGAGGGCGTGGAGATCTCCGGCGAGGGCTCCGTCGGCCTCATTACCTACATGCGTACCGACTCGCTGCGCATTTCTGAGGAAGCGCTTGCCGCCGCGGGCGATGTGATCCGCAGCCGCTACGGCGCAGCCTATTACGCCGAACCCCGCCGCTACAAGCCGAAGTCCGGCGCGCAGGACGCGCACGAGGCCATCCGCCCGTCAAATGTCGCGCTCTATCCCGAGGCGGTTGAGCATGATCTGACCAAGGAGCAGTACCGGCTCTATAAGCTCATCTGGAGCCGCTTCATCGCGTCGCAGATGACCAATGCGCTGTACGACGTGACGGCGATTGAGGCCGCCTGCGGCAGCCATGTCTTCCGCGCGACCCACCAGAGCATGAAATTCTCCGGCTTTACCGCCATTTATGAGGAAGGCCGCGACGACGAGCAGGAAAAGCTCGATTCCCCGCTGCCCGACCTTGCCCCCGGCGAGGCGCTCACGGCCTCCGGCTTTGACAAGCAGCAGCACTTCACCCAGCCGCCCGCACGCTATACGGAGGCGTCTTTAGTGCGCGCGATGGAGGAAAAGGGCGTCGGCCGTCCGTCGACCTACGCAGCGATCATCGCCACGATCCAGGATCGCGAATACGTCATCAAGACCGACAAAAAGCTCTCGCCGACGAAGCTCGGCGAGGTGGTCAACGGGCTGATGATGGACCGCTTCCCCAATATCATCAGCGTCGAATTCACCGCCGACATGGAAAAGCAGCTCGACCAGGTCGAGGCCGGACAGCGCCGCTGGAAGAGCGTGCTGGAGGAGTTCTACACCGGCTTCCATCAGGAAATGGTCGATGCGGAGGAGGCGCTGAAGGACACCCGCCTCAAGGTGCCGGATGAGGTCTCGGATGAAAAATGCGAGATCTGCGGCCGGAACCTTGTCGTGAAAACGAGCCGCTTCGGCAAATTCCTCGCCTGCCCCGGCTACCCGGAGTGCAAGTTTACAAAGCCGATTACGGAAAAAATGCCGGGCCGCTGTCCGAAGTGCGGCAGCGCGATTCTGAAGCGCAAGAGCAAGCGCGGCTACGCCTATTATGCGTGTGAGCGCGGCGCGGCCTGCGGCTTTATGACGTGGGACGTGCCGACGGATCAGGACTGCCCGGTCTGCGGCCAGACGATGTTCAAGCGCTCCGGCAAGGGTGCAATGAAGCCGTTCTGCGCGAATCCCGAGTGCTCGAACTTCCTGCCGGAGGACAAGCGCGGCTACCGCCGCAAGTCCACAGCCTCCGGCGAGGCCGCAACTGCGGAATCCAACGCCGAGGCCGCTGCCGAAGCTGCGCAGAAGCAGGCGGAGGAGAAAAAGGCCGCGAAAAAAAACGGCGGCCAAAAAGCCCGCCGAAAAGGCAGCTGCAAAGAAGCCTGCCGCGAAGAAGGCAGCGGCAAAAAAGCCCGCGGCCAAGAAGCCGGCTGCGAAAAAGGCCGCCAAAAAGACCGAGCCGGAAGACGATCTTCCGTTCTGATACAGAGATAGAAAGGACGCCCCAATATGCTGGAAGTGAAAGTGATCGGCGCGGGTCTTGCGGGCTGCGAGGCCGCGTGGCAGCTGGCCGAGCGCGGCATTCATGTGACGCTGACCGAGATGAAGCCGCACAAAATGACGCCTGCGCACCACTGCGCGGACTTTGCGGAGCTTGTCTGCTCCAACTCCCTGCGCGGCGACCGGCTGGAAAACGCCGTCGGCCTTTTGAAAGAAGAGCTGCGGCGGCTGCACAGCCTGATCCTGACCTGCGCGGAGGCAAACCGCGTCGAGGCGGGCGGCGCATTGGCCGTCGACCGCTACGGCTTTTCCGGCATGGTGACGGAAAAAATCAAGTCGCACCCCAACATCACCGTCGTGGAGGCGGAGGAAACCGAGGTCCCGGCAGGCCCGGTCATCATTGCGACCGGTCCCCTGACCTCCGACGCGATGAGCGCTGCGATCCAGCGCTATTTCGGCGGGCAGGAGTATATGAGCTTCTTTGACGCCGCCGCGCCGCTCGTGACCTTCTCGTCCATCGACATGGACAAGGCGTGGTTCGCGTCCCGGTACGACCGTGGTGACGCAGATTATGTCAACTGCGCAATGGATAAGGATGAATACCTTGCCTTTGTCGACGCGCTCAGCTCGGCGGAGGAAGCGCCGGTGCACGGCTTTGAGGACAAGCACGTATTCGAGGGCTGTATGCCCGTCGAGGTCATGGCCCGGCGCGGCATCGATACCCTGCGCTACGGCCCGTTGAAGCCCGTGGGCCTCAAGGACCCGAAGACGGGGCATGAGCCGTATGCCGTCGTGCAGCTGCGCAGGGATAATGCCGCAGGCTCCGTCTATAATATCGTCGGCTTCCAGACCCACCTGAAATTCCCGGAGCAGAAGCGCGTGTTTTCTATGATCCCCGCGCTGCACGACGCGGAATTCGTCCGCTACGGCGTGATGCACCGCAACACCTTCCTCGATTCCCCTCGCCTGCTTGACCGGTACTATGCCGATAGGCAGAACCCGCTGGTCGCGTTTGCAGGTCAGATGACGGGTGTGGAGGGCTATGTCGAATCGACGGCCTCCGGTTATCTTGCGGGTGTCAGCATGGCGGCAAAGCTCAAGGGCGAGCCGCTTCCCGATTTCCCGCGCGAAACAGCCATCGGCGCGCTGGCGGCGTACATTTCGGATACGAGCGTCGGCTCGTTCCAGCCGATGAACGTGAATTTCGGCATTCTGACGCCGCTTGACCGCCGCGTCAAGGGAAAGGCCAATAAAAATCTCGCCATCGCGCAGCGGTCGCTTGCGCTTATCGATCAAATGACAGGGCAGGAGGAAGCAACATGAGAATTCTGGTAGACGCCATGGGCGGCGACAACGCCCCTGACCAGATCGCGCTGGGCGCGATCCAGGCAGCAAAGGACTTCGGCTGCGAGGTCGTGCTGGTCGGACGCGGCGAGGCGATCCTGCGTGCGCTGAAGGATCAGGGCATCGAAACGCTTCCCAAGGGCGTGGAGATCGCCAACGCGGACGACGTCGTGGATATGCACGACGATCCGGCGACGGTCGTAAAAAAGAAAAAGGATTCCAGCATGGTCGTGGGCCTGAATATGCTGAAGGAGGGCGGCGGAGACGCGTTCGTCTCCGCAGGCTCGACCGGCGCGCTGCTCTCCGCCGCGACGCTGACCGTCCGGCGCGTCAAGGGCATCCGCCGCGCCGCCATGGCTCCGCAGATCCCGACGAAGACCGGCCGGGAGGCCGTGCTCATCGACTGCGGCGCGACGGCCGACTGCACGCCGGAATTTCTGCTGCAATTTGCGTTCATGGGCTCGTATTACGCCGAAAAGGTGCTGGGTATCGAAAACCCGCGCGTCGCGCTTTTGAACATCGGTGCAGAGGATTCCAAGGGCGGCGAGCTGCAAAAGGCCGTCTATCCGCTCCTGAAGCAGGCAGGCGAGGCCGGGGCGATCAACTTTACCGGCAACATTGAGGCGCGCGATGTGCCGCTGGGCGGCGCGGACGTGGTCGTGGCCGACGGCTTCTCGGGCAATATCCTGCTCAAGGGCATTGAGGGCACGGCGCTGTTCATGGCCTCCATGATGAAGGATATGTTCAAGAAAAACGTACTGACCAAGCTGGCGGCGCTTTTGTGCATGGACGGCGTGAAGGCGTTCAAGAAAAAGATGGACTACCGCGAGACGGGCGGCACGGCCCTCATCGGCCTGAGCAAGCCCGTGATCAAGGCGCACGGCTCATCCGACGCGCTGGCCATCCGCAACGCCATCCGGCAGGCCATCGGCGCTGTCGAGGCGGATGTGGCCGCGACGCTGGCTGCAAATATGGACCATATGGTCATACCAAAGGAGTATCAATATGCTGAGTGAACTGGAAGCCGGGCTGGGCTACACGTTCCGGGACAAGAGCATTCTCGAAAACGCGCTGACACACAGCTCCTATGCCAATGAAAACCGCGAGCGCGGTCTGCGCGACAACGAACGGCTGGAATTTTTAGGCGACTCGATTCTGGGCTTCGTCGTGGCGGATTATCTGTACCGGAGCTTTCCGGACAGGCCGGAGGGCGAGCTGACGCGCATCCGCGCCGATCTTGTCTGTGAGAAAAATCTGGCCCGCGCGGCGGGCACGATCAGCCTCGGCAGCTTTCTTCTGCTCGGCCACGGAGAGGAGCACGGCGGCGGCCGCAAGCGCGATTCCATCGTCTCCGACGCCATGGAGTCCGTGATCGCGGCCAGCTACATGGACGGCGGCTTCTCTGCCGCAAAAGAGATCATCGACCGCCTGATCCTCTGCGACGTTCCGGCAGGCAAGCCGCATAATTTCGACTATAAGACCGCGCTGCAGGAGCTGGTGCAGCGGAAAAAGGATCAGGTGCTCTGCTATGAGCTGATCGGCGAATCCGGCCCGGATCACGACAAGAAATTCGAGGTCGAGGTCCTGCTAAACGGCAAGCCCTGCGGCAAGGGCAGCGGCAGCAGCAAAAAACGCGCCGAACAGTCCGCCGCCGCAGCCGCCATCGACGCGCTGTTCCCCGGCGAGCTGTGACAGGATAAAATAAAAAGGGGCTGCTTCCGAGCAGCCCCTTTTTTATGCGCCGATTTTCTTTTTCAGCTCCGCGATCTGTTCACTGTGCATACGGATAAGCGACTTCAGGAAAGAAACCTCGTCTTCCAGCTCTTCTACACGGTTCTTAGGTGCAAGCGTTTCCAGAAGAACCTGCTGCCCTTCTGCAAGCTTATTGAGCTTTGGGCCGATGTCGCTTTCCACAATGACCTTGAACATATGGGCAATTTCCTGATAATCCCGGTCTTCGAGCATAGTCGTCACACCCCATTTCTGTACTGGCTTTCATTATAACGGACTGAAACAGTATGTCAAGCCTTCACACGATCTCGATCTGGCACATTTTCATCGCGCTCAGCGCCGTTTCATGGCTTTCCGGGGTCACGCCTGCGCAGCAGTCCGCACGGACGAAAAGCGGAACCTCCGGCAGCGCGCCCTTTGTCATCATCGCGTTCGTAATGACGCAGATATCGGTGCAGAGGCCGATGAACTCAACGCTCTCCAGCTCCGGAAGACCCTTGAGATAGTCGATCAGGGCCGGGGAGCCGAAGCCGGGCTTGTCAAAGACCGGCGCGTCCAGAACCGGCAGCGCCGCGTCGATCTGCCAGCCCGCCGTTCCCTCCATGCAGTGCGGGACCGGAAGCTTCCGGCCCTCCTGCGTGGACAGGTAATCCGCATGGTGCGTATCGCGCGTGAAGACGACCGTTTCCCCGTCCTCCCGCGCTTTTTTCAGCCGCGCCGCGACCTTCGGCACGATCGAAACGGCCTCCTTCGTCCCCAGCGCGCCGTCAATAAAATCCTTCTGCATATCGATAATGGCGAGAACCTTCATAAACCAAGCCTCCTATTCCAGTTCAGTATAACACATACAGCCGAATTTGCACAGAAATTTCTTGACAGATTCAGGAGTCCGCGCTATACTTGTGATACTTAAAAATTTTTAATTAAAATTTTTTATGCAACGAAAGGAGCCGCCATGCTGCTTCAGACCATCGAGGCGCTGTTCCGCAAATACCGCCTGTTCTGCTATCGGAAGCTGTTTGCCGCCGTGCGGGAAAAGCCAGGCAGTCTCAGCGCGACGGAAGCCTTTTCCGCGGATATCATTCATCTGCTCGGAAGCCCGACGATCTCCCAGTTTGCCGAAACCATCGGCATTTCCCAGCCGAACGCGACCTATAAGGTCAATCAGCTTGCTGCGAAGGGCTACCTTCATAAGACAGTACAGGCGCACGACCGGCGCGAGATCGTGCTGACGACCTCGGAGAAGTTTTCCGGTTATTTTGATGAAAATGAAGAAGAAATGCAGAAAAAGGTCGCTGCGCTCTCCGCGCAGTTCACGCCCGAGGAGCTTTGCAGCGCAGAACGCGTGCTGCTGGCGCTCGGTACGCTTCTGTAACGAAGGAGGACACTATGGATATTTTCGAAAAATGCAATCAGCGCTATATTCAGGATGAGGTCCGGGATCTCGGCATCTATCCCTATTTCCACGCGCTCGAATCCCGGCAGGATACCGAGGTCATTATGGAGGGCAAGCGCCGCATCATGCTCGGCTCCAACAACTATCTCGGCCTGACGACGAACGAAGCAGTCGTCAAAGCCGGTATGCACGCCTATGAGACGCTCGGCTCCGGCTGCTCCGGCTCCCGTTTCCTGAACGGCACGCTCAAGCTGCATCTGGAGCTGGAGGACGAGCTGGCAAAATTTCTGCGCAAGGACGCCGTCGTGACCTTCTCGACGGGCTTCCAGTCCAATCTCGGCATCATCAGCGCCATTGTCGGCCTGCATGACTATGTCATCATGGACCGTGAGAACCATGCCAGCCTCTATGACGGCTGCAAGCTGTCCTACGGCAAGATGCTGCGCTACCAGCACAACGATATGGCAGACCTTGAAAAGAAGCTCCAGAAGGTGCCGGAGACGGCGGGCTGCCTGATCGTGACCGACGGCGTGTTCTCCATGGGCGGCGACATTGCCAACCTGCCCGAGATCTGCGCGCTGGCGCAGAAATACGGCGCACGCGTCATGGTCGACGACGCGCACGGCCTCGGCGTCATCGGCGAGGGCGGCCGCGGCACAGCCAGCTATTATGGCCTTGAAGACCATGTCGATATCTACATGGGCACGTTCTCCAAGTCGCTTGCTTCCCTCGGCGGCTATATGGCCTCCAGCAGCCGCGTAGCCGACTTCGTGCGCCACAGCTCCCGCCCGTTCATCTTCTCCGCATCCATCCCGCCCGCGAACGCCGCTGCGGCGCTTGCCGCGCTCCGCGAGCTGGAAGCGCACCCGGAGCTGGTGACGAAGCTGCAGGAAAATGCGCTTTATATGCGCGGTCTTCTGAACGAGCGGAACATCAAAATGCGCCCGTCCAACGGCGACCGTATTCCCATTATCCCAATCTATACCTATGAACCAATTCCGACGCTCACCACTGCAAAGGAACTCTACGAACGGGGTGTCTACGTCAATTCCTCTCTGCCGCCCGCGGCGGCTCCGCATGAGTGCCTGCTGCGCACGAGCCTGATGGCCACGCACACCCATGCGCTGATCGACGAGGCTGTGGGCGTGATCGCCGATGTTTTAAGGGGGTATGACCTGTGACGCCTGTAAAAAAGGTATGCGTCATCACCGGCGGCACGTCCGGCATCGGCCTGTGCACGGCGCAGGCGATGCTTGAAAAGGGCTACACGGTCTATGAGCTGTCCAGACGAGCCGAGGGCGCGCCCGGCATGAAGCACATCATGGCCGACGTCACAAAGGAAGAGACGCTGGCCGCAGCCGTGCAGGAAATTTTAAAGCAGGAAGACCACATTGACGTGCTCATCAACAACGCGGGCTTCGGCATTTCCGGCGCGGTCGAATTCACGAAGACGGAGGACGCGCAGCACCAGTTGGACGTGAACTTCTTCGGTATGGTGCGCATGAACCGGCAGGTGCTGCCGGTGATGCGGCGGCAGTGCCATGGCCGCATTGTGAACCTGAGCTCCGTCGCAGGCGCGATCCCCATCCCGTTCCAGACCTATTATTCGGCCAGCAAGGCCGCCATCAACTCCTATACCATGGCGCTTGCGAACGAGGTCAAGCCCTTCGGCATTCAGGTCTGCTGTGTCCAGCCGGGCGATATCCGCACGGGCTTCACCGCCGCGCGGGAAAAGAACCCGGAGGGGGACGACATCTACGGCGGGCGCATCGCGCGCTCTGTCGCGGGCATGGAGCGCGACGAGCAGAACGGCATGGCCCCGGAAAAGGCGGGCGCATTTATTGCGCACGTCGCGGACAAAAAGAGCGTCCGGCCCGTCAATACCATCGGCCTGCAATACAAATTCTTCTGCTTCCTCGTCAAAATCCTCCCGGCCAAAACGCTGAACTGGCTGGTCGGACTGATCTACGCAAGATAAAGACCAAATACATCAAAAACGCTTCGGGACACGAAAAATGCCCGAAGCGTTTTTGATTCTGCAAAAATCTCCGGCAGGAGGCCCTGCCGGAGAGAAGCTTCAGAAGCTGATCACGCCAAGATGCTCAAGCAAAATCTTCAGGCCGATCAGAATCAGGATGATGCCGCCTGCCAGCTCTGCCTTCGCCTTGTAGCGCAGGCCGAAGAGGTTGCCGACCCGAAGACCGGCGGCGGAACAGAGAAACGTGGTGATGCCGATCAGACAGACGGCCAGCGGCACATTGACGTCCGGCAGCAGCGCAAACGTGATGCCGACAGCCAGCGCGTCGATGCTCGTGGCCAGCGCCATCAGCAGCATTGTTTTGAACGCAAACGAGGCGCTTGTTTCAGATTCCTCCCTGGAGAAGCTCTCCTTGATCATGTTCGCGCCGATAGCGGCCAGCAGCACGAACGCGACCCAGTGGTCAAAGGCTGTGATGTACTGCTCGAACGTCGAGCCAAGAAAATAGCCGATGGTCGGCATCAGCGCCTGAAAGCCGCCGAACCATGCGCCGATGATCAAATAGTGCTTGAATTGCAGCTTTTTCGTCGAAAGGCCCTTACAGATCGACACCGCAAACGCGTCCATCGACAGTCCGATGCCCAGCAGAAGAATTTCCAGGATGCTCATAATTCCAACACAGCCTTTTCAGTGAAATTTTGTTAAAATCTCATGCTTACATGGGAAAGTCAAGAAAAAAGCGCGGTTTTCCGCGCTTTTTTCAGAAAATTCATGCGTGTTTCCGCTTTTTGCGGAACGCTCTGTGGTATACGATGAAATACAGTACCGCGCTGACCGGGATGGCGACAAACACGTCGAGGATCGAGTGCTGCTTGACGAGCACCGTCGACGCGCAGATCAGCAGCCCCAGCGGCAGCGCGACCCACTGCAAGTGCCGCCTGCAGAGCGGCTCCGAATCAAAGCAGGCCAGCGTCAGCGCCGCGCAGCCGATGACGTGCATACTGGGCAGCACGTTCGTGTTGGTGTCAGCGGTATAAATGCGCTGCACGAGCCAGATGAAGAAATCGTGCTGCGCGAATTCCGTCGGGCGCAGATCCTGTCCGTTCGGGAAGATCAGGCAGAACAGGATCGAGCCGCCGAAGCCAAGGCCGATATACACCATGAACCGCTTGAACGCGGGCACGTCGTACCACATGAGGTACAGCGTCATGGCAAACAGCAGCGGGTGCCACATACAGTAGGGAATGATAAAATACCGGCAGAATGGGATCTTGTCGTCGAGCGGCAGATAGGACACCCAGTAGTGGTCGGTTACAACGTGCTCGGCAATATAAAACAGAACGAAATAGACGATCCAGATCAGAAGATACCAGTGGTGGCGGCAATTTTCAACTGTCCCGATCTTCCACTGCCTGTTCGGACGACTGTGCATGGTCTGACTCCTTCTTATTTTCCGTGATAGTGGGGATAAATGCTTTTGCGATGCGGCCCTTGCCGCGGTGCTTGATATAGAAATAGCCAAACACGCTGAACGTCAGCGCGCCGATAAAGTTGACGAACAAATCCTCCATCGTGTCATACAGGCCGATATCGAGATAGCCGTTGAAGCCCAGATCCTGCCCGTTGACGGCAACGGAGGTGATATTGTCGATGGTGATGGGGATGTTCCTGTTCGTCGGGTCGAGCATGACGGAGGTGATCGAGCTTACGATCGTGTCCTTCTGCATATCCATGTGGAACAGCCTGTCCATGCCGAATTCAAAAAACTCCCACAGAACGCCGATGGTCATTGAGAAGCAGAACGCAGCGAGCGCCACATAAATGGGAGACAGCTGGAACTTGATCTTGTCGTTGCGGTTCAGGATATCAATGAGCGCGAAGCCAAATGCCGCGCACAAAAATCCCGTCGTCGTGTGCAGAATGGAATCCCAGTTTGGAACATTGATGAAAAAGCAGCCCAGTTCGCCCAGAATTTCCGACGCGAAGATGAACACCAGAATGATGATCTCCAGCGTGCCCGGCAGCTCGATGCCGAAGTTTTTCTGCACAAACAGCGGCAGCAGGAACAAAAACAGCACCAGCAGGCAGATCGCCGCGTTTTCATATTCGCCGCGCAGAATCGACGAGACGAGGATCGCCACGACGATCAGACGCAGAATGATATAGACGGTAAACACAGCAGGCTTCTTCTTCGCCTCCGCGACCAGCCGCAGCCGCCTCTGACGGTTCTTTTCCTTCATAGCCAAATACTCCATTCATTAGTAAAGAAAATAGTACCCGAAATCAAGCGAAAAAACAAGCGGAAGAATGTTAAAGATTTATGAAGATTAGCCCTTATCCAGAAATTCCGCTCTGGCGCAGCTCAAGATCCGCTCGGAAACCCCTTCGATCTGTTTGGCCATACCGCCGCCTTCATTTCATTCATAACATCGTTTCATAACCGTGTTATGAATTGCAGTTCAATGCCTCTAATTTGTCAAGCCCTCTTTTCAAAAGCTCCGGCAATTCGAACGTGCCTGCGCACTTGGCACAGCAAAAGCGCCCTCTCCGCAGAGAAGGCGCTTTTATTTGCTTTATACGCTCTGTACGAACCGGAGGAAGGCCCGGCGGCCCTCCGGGGTACATTTGTAGACGCCTGCGTCCTCCAGCACCTGCATGAAGACTGCGCCGACCTCCTGCCGCAGGATTTCCTCTGCGTTTTCCGGCGTGAACGCGTGCCGCGTCTTCAGCTCCTCCGCCCAGCCCGCGTGCTTCTGCAGCGTCTCGTCGGCGCGCAGGTCGAGGTTCTGCAGGATCGCATCCTTCAAAAGTGACAGCTCTTTGTCCAGCCGCGACGGCAGGACGGCGAGGCCCATGACCTCGATCAGGCCGATGTTCTCCTTCTTGATGTGGTGCAGCGCCTCGTGCGGATGGTACAGGCCCAGCGGATGCTCCGCCGTGGTGAGGTTATTGCGCAGGACGAGGTCAAGCTCAAACGCATCGTCCCGGCGGCGGGCGATGGGCGTGATGGTGTTGTGCGGAACGCCGTCCGTTTCGGCGAAGATCATGGCGGCTTCGTCCGTATAGCCGCGCCACGCAGCAAGGATTTTATCCGCCAGTGCACACAGCCGGTCAGGGTCTGAGCCGGTCAGGCGCAGCACGGACATAGGCCATTTGACGATCCCGGCACGGACATCCTCGAAGCCCGCGAACGTGACCGGCAGCTCGACCGGCGCTTTTTCCATGGCGAAGGTATAGTGTCCGCCCTGAAAATGGTCGTGGCTCAGGATCGAGCCGCCGACGATGGGCAGATCGGCGTTGGAGCCGAGGAAATAGTGCGGGAACTGCTTCGTAAAATCCAGCAGCCGCCGGAACGTCGCGCCGGAGACGCGCATGGGCGTGTGTGCCGCGTTCAGGACGATGCAGTGCTCGTTGTAATAGACATACGGAGAGTATTGCAGGTACCAGTCGCCGCCGTCCAGCTGCAGCGGGATGACGCGGTGGTTCTGCCGGGCCGGGTGGTTCATGCGGCCCGCGTAGCCCTCGTTTTCCGCGCACAGGGCGCATTTGGGGTAGCCGGACTGCGGCGCGTTTTTGGCAGCAGCGATGGCGCGCGGGTCCTTTTCGGGCTTGGACAGGTTGATGGTGATGTCAAGCGTTCCGTATTCGCAGGTATACGTCCACTTCTTATCCTTCGCGATGCGGTCGCGGCGGATATAGTTGGTATCCTGGCTGAAGCGGTAGAACCAGTCGGTCGCTTCGCGCGGGGAGACTTCATAGAGCGTGTGGAAGCTGGTGCGGACCTCATGCGGTCGGGGCGTGAGAACGCCCATGAGCTTCGTGTCGAACAGATCGCGCGCGGTCTGATTGTCCGGGCACACGCCGCGCGAAACGGCGTCGTCCGTCAAAGTCTGCAAAAGCTCGGCAAGCGGCGCCTCCGCAGGCGCGGCAGCCTCGTCAAAGGAATCCAGCGCAAGCGCTTCCAGCAGCGCGTTGCGGCAGCAGACCACATCGTCCGTCTGGATCAGCCCCGTGCGCACGGCGTATTGGCAGAGCGCGGAAAGATAGGAATCAAGCATGGCAGTACCTCTTTTTTGGTTTGCTTCATTATACATGGGAACCGGCGTGTATGCAAGGGCTGCATACACGCTGCTTTTTATTCCCCGCCATATGCCCGCAGGCGGGATTTGAGCAGGCCGATGGCATAATACATCGTCTCATAGCGCAGATACTGATCCGCGTTCGCGTCCCACAGGACGCGCAGGCGGGGCGCAAATTCGTCGTCGCCGTGCCAGAACTGGACGGCAATGCGAAGCTCCTCGAAAAACGGCAGCGAAAAGCTCACATCCGCGCCCGCCATCGGCGTGCCGCCGAGGCGCAGGCAGGCGCGCTCCAGCAGCTTCGGCCGCCGGTCGTACAGCAGCTCCAGCGCGTCCGCGCGATTCGGCTCCATCAGACCCCGGTGGACCTGTCCGCCGAAATCCAGCGTCGTTTTCCACGCCCCTGCCGCTCTGCGGCCCGGCTTCGCGTCGCAGAGCAGGTCGAAGATCGTGAGCGTCTCGTCAAACCCGTCCGCCGGGAGCCACGCGCCGGAGTCCCGGCGCGCGATATATCCGTCTGCACGGCTGACGCGGTAGTCCTCACTGAGCAGGCGCAGATATAAAAAATCCCCGTCCGTCCGCAATCCGTGTGCGCGGGCGACCGCGTCCAGATCGTGCGCGCAGAACAGCTTCCGCGCCTGTCCGGCCTGGATCTCGTAGTTATTTTTCCGCTCCATGCGCGCCTCAGCCCTCCCGCAGCGCACGGTAGAGCGCGTCCATACTGTCACAGATGGTTTCGGCTCCCGCGTTGACGAGCACATCCCGGTCGCGGAAGCCCCAGCTGACTGAAATGCAGGGCATGCCCGCGTTCCGGGCCGTGGCCACGTCGACCTCGGAGTCGCCGATGTAGACGGCGCGCAGCGCTTCGGCTCCCAGCTGCCGGACAACCTCGAACACGGCGTCCGGGCAGGGCTTTTTCCGCACGCCGTCCTTCGCGCCCGCGCTTGCGGCCAGAAGTCCCGGGAAATATTGCGCGGAGAGCGTTTTCACGGCATAATCCGGCTTGTTGGACACGACGGCGGACACGACGCCGTCCGCCTGCAGCTGCCGCAGCAGCTCCGAAATGCCGGGATAGGGCGTTGTAAAATCCGCGCAGTGGACGGCGTAATAGGGATTGAACGCCTCGAAGACCGCTTCGATCTGCGCCTCGTCCGTGCCTGCGGGGACGGCGCGCTCGATCAGCTTCCGGATGCCGTTGCCGACAAACGCGCGCACCTCCGGAAGCGTTCTGGGCGCAAAGCCCTGCGTGGAAAGCGCATAATTCAGTCCCTGCCGCAGATCGGCCAGCGTGTCGAGCAGCGTCCCGTCCAGGTCAAAAATTGCAAGCTGATACATGGTCTGATCCTCGCTTTATCTGTATTCGATGCGATTATAAAAGTTGCGGCCTCCGCTTGTCAATGCTATAATACAGCTATTCTGACGAAAAGGGACGAAAAAACATGGAAATTCATCAGATCACCGATTTTAACGCGCCGGAGCTGGATGTTTACGCGCGGCTGACGGAAAACCAGCTGGTGAACCGCGCCGACCCGGAAAACGCGCTGTTCGTGGCCGAAAGCCCGCTGGTCATCGGCCGGGCGCTGGACGCGGGCTGCGCGCCGGTGTCGTTTCTGATGGAGCAGAAGCATATTGAGGGCAAGGGCGCGGCGCTGCTGGCGCGGTGCCCGGACGTGCCGGTCTACGCGGCGGAGCTGGACGTTCTGACGCAGCTGACGGGCTTTCATCTCACGCGCGGGATGCTCTGTGCGATGCGCAGGCCGAAGCTGCGCGACCCGGCAGTGCTGCTGCAGGACGCGTCGCGCGTGGCGGTGCTGGAAAACGTGATGAACCCCACGAACCTCGGCGCGATCTTCCGCTCTGCGGCAGCGCTTGGCATGGACGCGGTGCTGCTGACGAGCGCGGGCAGCGACCCATTATACCGGCGCGCGGTGCGCGTGAGCATGGGCACGGTTTTTCAGGTGCCGTGGGCCTATCTGCCGGAGGGCTGGACAGAGCTTCTGCACACGCTCGGCTTCCGCACGGCGGCCATGGCGCTGCGGGACGATTCCGTCCGGCTGGACGATCCGCGCCTCGCAGCCGAGCGGAAGCTCGCCGTCGTGATGGGCACGGAGGGCGACGGGCTTGCAGACGCGACGATCGCCGCCTGCGACTATACCGTCCGCATCCCCATGCACCACGGCGTCGACTCGCTGAACGTCGCCGCAGCCAGTGCCGTGGCTTTCTATCAGTTGGGAAAACCCGCGGAATAACGCCGTTGACACACATAGACAGCCATGGTATCCTGAGATTACAAACAGAACCAAAGGAGGCGGTACGCATGGAAAAGAAGCTTGATCTGGAAGACACGGTGCGGGCCGTGACGGAGCAGCCCTGGACGCGCATCCGTGCGTTCATGAAGCCGGTAATACCGGCGCTTGCCGCGGTGCTGATCGCCGTGCTTGCGGCGGGGTGTACCATGATGGACAGCGTTCCGCAGGAAACGCCTGCCTCGGAGGTCGAGCCGCCGGAGGCGCTTATCGCGGCGCGGGTCGAAGACGCGGAACCAGCGGACGAACAGCTGAAGACGCCCGTGGAGCAAGCGGGCGCATCGGTTCTTTCGGACAGCGAGCAAGCCGCGTTCTGCGCCTATCTGCTGGACAAGTTTGATGAGCTGGAGGTGCGCGGCGCATTCGACGCAGAATCGCGCTGGACAGCCGAGCGGCTGAGCGATACGGTGGCATGCCTGACCATCTATCGTCCCGACGCGCAGGATGAGGTCTTGGACGAGCTGATCTATCACGGAGAGACAGGACTTGTCAGCGACACGCGGTTCCGCTGCTATCAGGCATCTGTCGGAGACGACGCGCCGGAGGATGTCAGAACATACACGTACAATGTGCTGCTCAGCAGCGTCTATCAGAAGATCCCCTTCGAGTGCTTTGCGAACTATCTGGACGGGCATTACCGCGAGCTTTCCCCTCTCGGGCTGTGGAGCTATGACACGGTCTGGTCGGTCTCCATGACAGAGCATGAGATGCGGCTGACGATCTCCGGGTTGCCGGACGGTGGAAGCGAGGCGTTTACGCTGGATCTGGACACCATGCTGGTGCGCCGGGAGGAGACAGACGCGCAGCGCGCGGTCTTTGCGCAGTGGTTCGATTTCGCCGTCCAATGGCGGCTGGACAAGCTGCCGGTTTTCTGGTCTGACGAGACGGCGGAAGATGAAAATCATGGCCTGCCGGACGGCGCTTCGGCGTATCTCACATGGCTGTACGCGGTCAATCAGGAAACGCTGGACGCGCAGGGCTTGATCGAGCCAGACTGGGCCTATGCCAATATCTCGACGTATTTCCCCATCCGGCGGCTGAGCTTTGACGATCTGCCGGACGTCTGGGAATTTAAAGACGGCGGTTATTCTCTGAGCCATGCCGATGCCGGGCAGAAGCCGCTCGTCCGGCTCGATTCGCTGGAGGCGGACATTCTGGACGGCGAGACGGTTTACACGATGCAGCTGACGTTTTTGGCGACAGAGCACCCGGTCGGGGATGCGGAATGGGAGACGCTTCGCGCACAGATCCTGTCCGGCGACGAAACCGGGCTTCTGGAATCGCACATCGACACGTACCGCTTCCGGTTCTCCGGCGGAGAGCCGTATTTTCTGGAACACAGCGAGCTTATGATCTGCAGATAAAAGGAGCAGGCACAGCCTTGGGTGGGCTGTGCCTGTTTTGTGCGTTATACTGAGAAATATTGGAGATCCGCTTGTAGGGGCCGATGCCGGTCACAGCCGTTCGCGACGAAGGAGCGTTACGGATGTGGGTCTGCCGCTTGCCGGTACACATCGGCCCGTGAGGAAGTTGCGAATTTGCCGAAGACCACCATAATACCGGTCTATTCTGTCGGCCCATTGGGAAATTGCGAATTCGCCGGAAACCTCCGTAAAACCTGTGCGTTCTGCTGGGTCGATGCGATGCCCGCAGGATAGTTTCGAGGCGCAACCGCGCTTTGCGCGGCTCTTAGCGCCGAAGATGGGCATCGACCCCTACGCTGAAGTATGGAAGTGCATACGAATTTGCCGGAAGACTTTCGCTTCTCACAGCTTCCTGCTGCTGCCCCTCAGGCGCTTCGCGCCAGCTCCCTTTTCAGAGAAGCCTTATTCCGCGCAGCATTCCTTGATGACGGCGACTGCTTTTTGCAGCTGCTCCATCGGGATATTGAGGGCGGGCAGGAGGCGGAGCTTGTCCTTGGCCTTGATGACCAGAACGCCCTTTTCGCGGCAGGCGGCGATGATGTCGGACGCGTTTTTCTCCGTCTGGATGCCGAGCATCAGGCCGAGGCCGGACACACCGAGCACGCCCTTCGCGCCGGCCAATTCCTGTATGATATACGCAGAGCGTTCTTCTACGCCTTCAAGCATCTTCTCGTCCAGACGGCTCAGGACGTTGATTGCGCCTGCGCAGCAGACGGGGTTGCCGCCGAAGGTCGAGCCGTGCGTTCCGGCGGAAAGCACATCCTGCACCTTTTCGCCCAGCAGCGTCGCGCCGAGCGGCAGGCCGCCCGCAAGGCCCTTGGCCGTGGAGACAATTTCGGGCTGCACGCCGTAGTGCATATAGCCGTACAGCTTTCCGCTGCGGCCATTGCCGACCTGCACCTCGTCGCAGATGAGAAGCAGATCATATTGTTCGCACAGCTTCGCCGCGCCCTTGACATACGCCTCGTCCAGCGGCATGACGCCGCCCTCGCCCTGCACGACCTCCATCATAACGGCGGCGCATTTGTTGGCCTTGATCAATTGCTCGAGATTGGCCAGATCGTTCGGCTCGGCATAGACAAAGCCCTCGGTCAGGGGGGTAAAATCGTGGTGGAACACGTCCTGACCGGTCGCGGCCAGGGTGGTGATCGTGCGGCCATGGAAGCTGTTTTTCAGGGTGATGATGGTGGAATAGTCCTTGCCCTTTTTCTCCTCCGACCACTTCCGGGCGGCCTTGATGGCGCACTCGTTCGCCTCTGCGCCGGAATTGCCGAAGAAGACCTTCTTCATGCCGGTCTTTTCGCAGAGCATCTGCGCAAGCTTTACGCATGGCTCCGTATAATAGAGATTCGAAATATGCTGGAGCGTGCCGAGCTGCTTGGTGACGGCGGCCATCCATTCCTCGTCCGCCACGCCGAAGATATCAACGGCAATGCCGGTCGACAGGTCGATATATTCCTTGCCCGTATCGTCCCAGACGAGCGAACCCTTGCCCTTTACAATTGTCACGGGGAAGCGCGCGTAGGTGTTCGCAATATAGGTCTGGTCAAGCTTTTGTGTATCCATGTTCGTTCCTCCTATCTGGTGAACATTGTGCCGATGCCTTCATTTGTCAGCATTTCGATCAGAATGGCGTGCGGAACGCGGCCGTCGATGATGAACACGCGGTTCACGCCCCATTCGATGGCGCTGCGGCAGCATTCCGCCTTCGGGATCATGCCGCCCTGAATGACGCCGCTGGAAACAAGCTCCGGCAGTTCATCGACCCTGATGGACGAGAGGAGCGTCGACGGATCGTCCTTGTCCTTGAGGATCCCGGCGATATCCGTCATGGCGATGAGACTCTCCGCGCCAAGTCCGCCCGCAATGCGTGCGGCGGCGGTATCGGCGTTGATGTTGTAGATATTGCCCGCATCGTCATAGCCGACCGTGGACACGACCGGGATATAGCCCTTGTCGAGCACGTCCAGAATGGGCTTGACGTTCACGTTCGTGATCTCGCCGACGTAGCCAAGCTCCGGCTTTTTGATCTTCGCCTCGAGCATATGCCCGTCGAGGCCAGACAGGCCGATGGCGCTGCCGCCCTTAAGCTCAATCAGATTCACGAGCGTCTTGTTGATCTTGCCCGCCAGCACCATGAGCGCCACGCCGACGGCTTCCTCGTCCGTCACGCGCACGCCGTCGACGAACGTGCTTTTCTTGCCCATTTTGCCGAGCACATCGGTGATCTCCGGCCCGCCGCCGTGCACCAGCACGACCTTCACGCCGATCAGCTGCAGCAGGCAGATATCGCGGATGACGGAATCCTTCAGGTGCTCGGAGATCATGGCGTTGCCGCCGTATTTGACGACGACGATCTTGCCGCTGTAATCCTGAATATACGGCAGCGCGTGAACCAGAACCCTGGCCCGCTGTGCATTTGTGATATCCATGCCGCTCCCCCCTGTTACGTCCGGTAATCGCCGTTGATCTTTACATAGTCATAGGTCAGGTCGCAGCCCCAGGCTGTGGAGGCTGCGCTGCCGGATTTGAGGTCGATCAGAATTTCGATCTCGTGCTCAAGCAGAATTTTCTTGGCCTGCTCCTCGGAGAAGTCAACGCCCGCGCCGTTTTCGCAGACCAGAATGGTTCCAGCCTTGGACGCAAACTGCACGTCGATTTTGTTCACGTCGACCGGCGCGCCGGAATAGCCGATGGCGCACAAGACGCGGCCCCAGTTTGCGTCGGCTCCGAACATGGCGGCCTTGGTCAGGGACGAGCAGATGACACTCTTGGCGACGGTTTTGGCAATGTCCAGCGTTTCCGCGCCGGAGACCTTGCATTCGAGCAGCTTTGTCGCGCCCTCGCCGTCGCCCGCGATGCAGCGGCAGAGATAGACGGTCACGGTATTGAGCGCCTGCATGAACGCGGTGAAATCCGCGCCCTCTTCGGTGATCTCCGCATTGCCCGCAAGGCCGTTGGCCAGGACCGTCACCATGTCGTTCGTAGACGTGTCGCCGTCGACGGAGACCATGTTGAAGGTGTTGGCGATATCCGTTGAAAGCGCCTTTTGGAGCATGGCGGGAGAAATGGCGCAGTCGGTTGTGATGAAGACGAGCATGGTCGCCATGTTGGGGTGGATCATGCCGGAGCCCTTGCAGATGCCGCCGATCTTGCATTCCTTCCCGCCGGCGGTGAAGCTGACGGCGATCTCTTTGCGTTTTGTATCGGTGGTCATGATGCCCTCGGCAGCCTCATCGGAGTGCGGGCCGAGGCATTTGACCAGCTCCGGGATCCCGGCGGCGATGGGCGCGATGTCGAGCGGCTGGCCGATCACGCCGGTAGACGCGACCACAACGTCGGACGGGCTAATATGCAGCGCCTGCCCCAGAAGCTCGCTCATCTGCTCGGCGATTGCAACGCCGTTGGCGTTGCAGGTGTTGGCGTTGCCGCTGTTGCAGATGATGGCCTGCGCCTTGCCGTCGGCCAGATGCTGCTTCGTCACGACGAGCGGCGCGCCCTTGACCAGATTGGTCGTATAGACGGCGGCTGCGCTGGCCGGGACGCTGGAATAGATCAGCGCGAGATCGCGCTTCGTTTTATTTTTCCGGATGCCGCAGTGGACGCCGGAGGCCGAAAAGCCTGTCGCGGCGCACACGCCGCCTGCGATCTGTTTCATTTGTGGTTCCTCCCTGTTACAGTTCCAGACCCAGCGTTTTTTCCGCGCCGGTCACCAAATTCATACACTCGACTGCCGCGCCGGACGCGCCCTTGCCGAGATTGTCATAGACGGCCAGCAGGAGCATCCGCTGCTCGTTGCCCGCGACCGTGATCTTCATGCTGTCCAGACCGGACTGTGCGGCAGCGGACAGGAAGCCGCCCTCATCCGCCGCGTCCGTATAGGAGACGACCGGGCCGGTATAGAGCGCCTTGTAGGCGTTTTTTACCTCCTCCATGCCTGCGCCCGGCTTCAGCCAGCCCGCAAACAGCGGAACCGTCACCTGCATACCGCTGTAGAAATCCGCGACGACCGGACAGAAGACCGGCTCGCTTGCAAGACCAGTGACAGCCTTCATTTCCTTCAGGTGCTTGTGCGTCTGGCCGAGCGCGTACTGGCGCGGCGCGTTCAGGAGAGGACTTCGCTCCGGCGCGCGGTATTCCGCGATCATCTTTTTGCCGCCGCCGGAATAGCCGGTCAGCGAATAGCAGCTCAGAAGCACATCCGGCGCAAGCAGTCCGGCGGAAATGAGCGGATAGACCAGCGCGATAAAGCCGCTGGCGTGGCAGCCGGGAACGGCAATGCGCTTTGCCTGCCGCAGTCTTGCCTCCTGCACGGGAGAAAGCTCCGGGAAGCCGTAGCACCAGCCGGGTGCCGTCCGGTGCGCGGTGGACGTGTCGAGCACGACGGTATCGGGATTTTCGACCCATGACGCGGCCTCGCGCGCCGCATCGTCCGGCAGGCACAGAAACACGACGTCCGCCTCGTTGAGCAGCCTTTTTCGGCTGGACTCCAGCTTGCGCTCCGATTCCGGGAGCGTCAGAAGCTGAATATCCATTCGTCCATGCAGACGGTCAAAAATACGAAGCCCGGTCGTCCCGGCGCTGCCGTCGATAAATACCTTTTTCATGCAAATCCCCTCCCATGCTGCCCATCGCGCTTTGTTTGCTATAATATACATCATTATGCATGAATATGCAAGTAAAAAATATTATATTCATCATATTCGTTGATATATACATCTTATATTGAATATTTGCTGCTGTTTTGGACAATTTGACACGAGGCAGACAAAGGCTTCCCTTTGGCACAAGGGAAGCCTTTTTGGTCAGCCGGGGACTTTCCAGTATGGTTTTCCGCCCTGTTCTGCAATGCTCATGACGGAAAACTCCGAAATGCGCTCAAAGGGCTTCTCCGGCTCGAACGGGAGCAGCTCCGGTTCCGCCGGTGCGGGTTCCGGTTCAGGCTCCGGCTCCGGCGTCTGGTCGGTCAGGATGCGCGTCTGCCCGGAAAACGGGCAGCTCCGGTTGGAGAGCCTTGCCCGCAGCCGGAGGCCGTCCGGCTCCGGCTGCGGGACGCCCAGAACGGTGCGGGCGCCGTCCGTCTCGGCGATCAGACGGATGGGAAAGTCCCAGTCCTTGCTGCATACGGCGCTGACGTTCCAATACAGGCCGTCCCGCTCGGCCTGAAGCGTCCCCTCGCGGACGCCGGTGATCGGATATGAAAGCATAAAAACACCTCCTGCAAACGATATGCAGGAGGTGCTTTCCATATTCCATGCGGCGGCTCAGCTGCCCTGAAGCCCGAAGCTGACGGCAAGAGCGGAATCGACCTGCTCCATGACGCTGCGGTCCGCATGGCCAGTATGCTCACGCAGGCGGCGCTTATCAATGGTTCGGATCTGCTCAAGCAGAATGACGGAGTCCTTCGTGAGTCCCACGTCGTGGCCGGTCAGCGAAATGTGCGTCGGCAGGCGCGCCTTGCCGGTCTGGCTGGTAATGGCGGCGGCGATGACTGTCGGCGAATGCTTGTTGCCGGTGTCGTTCTGCACGATGAGCACAGGCCGGCACCCGCCCTGCTCGCTGCCCACGACCGGGCTCAGGTCGGCGTAGAAAATGTCGCCGCGTTTGACGTTCGTATCCATTTGCTTCACACTCCGCGGAAAAAGTACGCGCGCGTTTCGCGCCGCTGTTTCTATTCTCCCACGCAGAGGTCAAAAATAAACAGAGGAACCTCGCTTTCTTTTCACATTCGGATGCTTCCACTTCATACTATGCAGAAAGCGGCGAAAAATGGCGGATTTTCAGACGATATATTGAAGTATCTGCGATGTTTCTGCTCCACGGTGGCAAATACGCGGAATGCGCTTGCTGATCTGGCAGAGGAGCTCATAATTGATCGTCCCCTGCGCGGCGGCAAGGCGCTCGCACGGCACGAGCGTGCCGTCGTCGTCATAGCCGAAGATCGTGACGATATCGCCGGGCTTCGCGTCCGGCACTTCCGAAACGTCCAGCATGCACATGTCCATACAGATCCGCCCGATAACGGGAACCAGCTTCCCTTGCAGATAAAAGCTTGCCTTTCCGGTCAGCAGGCGGCTCAGGCCGTCGGCGTAGCCGATGGGCAGGACGGCGACGCGGGTATCATGCGTCGTTCTGTAAAGCCGTCCGTAGCTGATATCCGTCCCGGCAGGTACGGTGCGCACCTGCGCGATCATGGAATGCAGCGACATCATGGGCCGCAGGCTGATCGCGCCCTCCAGCTCCTCCGACGGCGCGTTGCCGTAGGTGATGATGCCGGGGCGCACCATGTCGAGCGCGAATTCCGGGTACAGGATCGCCGCGCCGGAATTGCAGCAGTGCCGGATCTCCGGCCGGATGCCGGCGCCCTCCATGGCGCTGAGCATATCCATGAAACGCTTGTATTGCAGTTTTGTAAACGAAACGTCTTCCTCCGCCCGGCTGTCGGCGACGCAGAAGTGCATGAAAACACCCTCAATGTGCAGGTGCGGCAGCGCCGCAGCCTGCTTCAGCTCGTCCAGCGTCCGGTCGTTGTCATAGGCAAAGAAGCCGATGCGCGTCATGCCGGTATCAAGCTTGAGATGCACGTTCAGAATGTAATTTGTCCCGGCCAGCGCCTCGTTCAGCTCCTGCGCGTAGGTCAGCGAATGCACCTCCTGCGTGATATCGAGGAAGATCATATTCGCGGCGTACTCCGGCGGCGTATAGCCCAGGATCAGAATCGGCAGGCGCACCTCGCCGCGCCGGATCTGCACGGCCTCCTCCAGATTGGACACGGCCAGATATTCCGCGCCGAGATCGGCCAGCGCCCGGCTGACCGGCACGGCCCCGTGGCCGTAGGCATCGGCCTTCATCACGCCGAGAAAGCGCGTACCGGACGGCAGATGCGCCCGGATGGAGCGGTAATTGTATTCCAGATTGTCGAGCGAGATATCCGCCCAGGTTCTTTTGAGTGTCTTCATATCTATTCCTCTGTTGATTTCATCGAAAACGCGGAGATATCCGCGCGCAGTACCATCCGGCCCTCGTAACTCAGCTCCGCACGGACGGGCGTGAACGGCTCCTGCGAGAACCATGTGTCGACGACGAGTTCCTTTTCCTCGTAGCCCATCCGGTAGGTCGTGCGCAGAAGGCCGTCCTCCGTGCCGGTCGCGTCGATGTACTCCCCCGCCCAGCACTGTCCCAGAACATAGGGCGCGGCCAGCGGCGCAAGATTTCCATTTGCCAGCGAGCCAAGGCCGAGCTGCATCCCGTCATAGGAAACGGACGCTGCAGTATCCTTGACCTGCGCCTGAATGCCCGCGATCGACTCCGGCTCCGTCACAGTGACGGATGCGCCTGTTTCAGGCGAAAATACGCAGTCCAGCGTGAAGGACGCGTCGCTCTCGCCGTAGTCCGCCGTAATGGCGGCGCTGAACGAGCAGCCGCCGGACTGCAGAAGCGCCGTGCGGAACGTCAGCGGCGGCTGGGCCGGACGTTTGGCCGAGCAGGCCGACAGGAGCATGGGAACCGTGCAGAGAAGAAGCGCCAGTTTTTTTCGCAACAAATATCACCCTTATGGCAGAAGTCGCGGAATGCGCAGCAGCAGATCCTCCGGCACCATGCCATACTCCCCCAGCTCCTGCGCCGCAAGATCGGCGGCGGAGCCGTGCAGCCATGCGGCTGCGGCAGCTGCCTCCAGCGGCATGATATGCTGGCCCAGAAGCGACACGAGCATCCCGGCGAGCACGTCGCCGCTGCCGCCGGCCGCGAGGCCGGGGTTTCCTGTATGGTTTACATAAACATTCAAGCCGTCGGTAATGACCGTCCGGCTGCCCTTGAGCAGAAGGACGGCGTGCGTCCGGTCCGCGAGGCGCATCGCCTCCTGCGTCCGGTCGGCTGCTTTGGGGTCGCCGCCCAGCCGCAGAAACTCACCGTCATGCGGCGTGAGCACGACCGGACAGGCACATCCGCGCAACACATCTATATGCGGCGCAGCGGCGTTTATGCCGTCCGCGTCCAGAACGAGCGGCACACGGCAGATGGAAAGAACTGCCTGCACCAGCCGCGTCAGCTCCTCCGAGCGGCCAAGACCGGGGCCGAGCAGCACAGCGTCCATTTCGGGAAGCCGCGCTGTAATCGCAGGCAGCGCGGCCATGCAGAGCCGCCCTGCCTCGTCGCACGGGAGCGGAAAGACGATCTCGCTCCCCGCGCCTGCGGCGATGATCGGATAGATTTTCTCCGGCACGCCGAGATACACAAGGCCGCTGCCCGTGCGGAGCGCGGCCTTTGCCGCAAGCCTTGCCGCGCCGGTCAGTCCCTCGGAGCCGCAGAGCAGAAGGACTCTGCCGTAATCACCCTTGTGGCTCTCCCGCCGCCGGACCGGCAGCAGCTCCCCAATCAGCTTCCTGTTCGTGCATTGCGCTGTCCATGCAGGTCTTGCCATTTCCGCAGCCCTCCATATTAAAAATTATAGCTTCTTTTCGAGCAGCACGAGCCGCACATTCGGAATGCTGTTGAACGCGCACGGCACGATGTCCGCCTCCCGGTAGCCGAGCCGCGCGTATAAGCGCCGCGCGGCAGCGTTTTTTTCGTTGGTATCCATCCGCAGCACGGTGCAGCCCAGCGCTCTCGCCGTATCCTCATAGAATTGCACAAACGCGCAGCCGATGCCCCGGCCGGAGAGGTCGGGATCGACGGTCAGCGTGTGCAGGACGAAAACATCCCCGTCCTCCGCCGCATAGGCCCAGCGGCCCTCCGTGTAGACGTCCACCTGCCTCTGATTGAGAATGCCGGAGGCCGCGACGCGGCCCTCTGACTCGCAGACGTACAGGTCGCCGCGCGCAAGCGCCTGCTCGGCGTCAAATCGGATCGGATATACACCCGTGACCCAGCCGATGGTCACGCGGCCCGCGTCCTCCTGCGCGTGGAGCCTGTCATAGATCGCCGTTACGGCGTCAAGGTCAGACGCGGCTGCTTTCCGAAAGGTCAGCGTTTTTGTTTCCATTTCTTTGCTTCCTCTTTTCCAAAAGCTGTCCGACCAGATGCAGCACCTGCTTCTGGTACTTCCACAGCAAAAACGCAATGCTCAGCATCAGCACAACCAGCACAGCAGAACCGATCCAGTCGCCGTGGATCAGATTGCTGCCCAGCCAACAGTAAACCAGCGTGCTGAACGCGCTGCCGAAGAACATGGCAAGCGTAAATTCCCACGGCTTCAGCCGGGAGCGGCTGGCGGCAATGGGGATAAAGCCGTTCGGGATGAGCGGCAGGAAGCAGAGCGTCACGACCATATAGGCCGGATGCTCAGACTTCGCAACAATGTCGAGTTTGTCCGAGCTGTTGTCCGGCAGGAGCTTATCGAGGTACTTCCCCAGACGCTGGTAGAGCGTAAAGCTGATGCCATGCGCAAGGGAGGACGAGACGAGGCAGATGGCGAACGCGCGCCAGACGCCATAGACGACGCCGGCGGCCACATTGACGATCACGCCGGAAATGACGATGGACCAGACCTGCACCATCTGCAAAAGCGCCATATACAAAATGCCGGTGAACGACATATCGCGGCTCAGATACGCCTCCAGCGCCTCTTCGTCGCCGCTGCGCAGCAGAGGAATGATATCCGGCATCGTCTGCCGCACCACCAGATAGACCAGCAGCAGCGCCGCCAGCACAAAAAGTGCCATGATGCCGCCGCGGATAAGCTTTGTTTTCTTCATCATTAACCGTGCTCCAAATTGGAATGGAATTGATTTTACCACAATCGCGAAGAAATTGCAATCACGCGCACAGGCAAAATATACAAATTATGGATTATGCTAAAGCGTACCGCAGGTCTTCTGCGCCCGGCGTCTGGAGACGGGCGTGACGCGCTCCAGAATTTCCAGGACCTGCGCGGTCAGCGCGCGGTTTTCCACGTCCAGAATTTTCTGCGGCTTTGCGCCCGGATACGGAAGGCCCTCCGGCGCTTCGGCCAGCAGGTGCGCAAGCGCCGGGTGATTCTTGACGAACACCGTGTTGTCGCAGACCAGCAGGACAGGCCTGTCATTGACGTAGATCTGATATTCGCCGAACATCCGCTTATAGTCGACGCCCCGGATCCCCTCAAGCTGCGTACAGACAAAATCCAGATAGTCCTTTGTCGTTGCCATGGCGTCCCCCTCCTGTTTTTCTGATGCAGTGATTATATCTGCGTGCATTCAGCCTGTCAAGGCAGAAAACAGGGCTGGAAAACGCGGCGGTTCCGTGGTAAGATACGTGCAGACCGATAAGAAAGAAGGGGTTGTTCTGCTGTATCTCGGACTGCTGCTTCTGGCCGGTATTTTGCAGGGCGTCATGGTTTCGCTCAATGGCCAGATGGGCAATTATTTCAGTCTGTTCGGCATCTGCTTTTTTGTGCACGCGATCGCGCTCGTGCTGCTGCTTGCATATCTGCTGGCAAAGCGGCAGACACTGCGGTTCGCGGGTGCGCCGTGGTACGTGTATCTGGTCGGCGTGATGGGCATCGCCATCGTCGCCTCGTCCAGCTGGTGCACACTGCACGTCGGCGCGAGCGCGTTCATGGCGCTTTCGACTGCCGGACAGCTCGTCTCCTCCGCGCTGATCGACCGGTTCGGTCTGTTCGGTATGCCAGTCACGCGCATCCGGAAGCGGCAGCTGCCGGGGTACGCGCTGGTGCTGCTGGGCGTGCTTCTGGTCGTTCTGAACTGAGGGAGGGCTGCAAAATGATCTATTATCTGACCGCCTTGATCAACGGCTTTTTCAACTCCGTCAACCGTATGACGAACGTCCGCGCCGGAAAGCTGTTCGGCACGGCAAACGGTGCGCTCATCAACTATGTGGAGGCGACGGTTCTGTCGCTGCTGCTGATGCTCGTGCTGAAAAACGGGAAGGAGCTGTCGTGGGGCTATATTGTATCCGTCCCATGGTGGGTGTATCTCGGAAGCATCTGCGGGCTGCTGGCGCAGCTTCTGCAGATCGTCGGGACGCTGCGCTCGAACACGCTCGTTTCGTCAATTCTCATGCTGGCAGGCAATCTGGGGATGTCGCTGACGCTCGATTACGTGTTTTACGGAACGTTCAGTCTGCTGCGCGCGATAGGGATCTTCCTCATTCTGGCCGGTATGGCCTTGGTGGAAAAGGAGAAAACAGCAGAGGCGCAGACTGCAGCTGAAGAAAAGTAACGATCCGCGTGCGGAACAAGCAGCAGCGCGGCTGTCCGGTTGAAGGGACAGCCGCGCTGTTCTTGTTTTATTTCGCGCCCGGATACAGGCATTCAATGCCGTGCTCGGCAAAATAATCGAGCCATGCTTTGCTGGGCGCGGCGTTGGTCACGATGGTGTCAAACACGTCCAGCGGAGCGATGTCGATGAACGAGATCTTGTCGAACTTACTGCTGTCAAGGATCAGGATCCGCGTTTTCGCGCAGCGCAGCATGGACTGCTTCGTCTGTGAGTGGAATTCGGAGGAATCCGTGACCCCGGATTCCAGATCGATGCCCTTGCAGCTCATCACGGCCTTATCAACGTGGTAGCGCCGCAGTGCCTGCTGCGTCTGGTCGCCGACGAGGGCCAGCGATTCCGGCTTGAGCCGCCCGCCGGTCAGGAGGATCGTCCAGCCCTCCACGTCGCTCAGCTCCACGACCAGCTCGACCGAATTCGTGATGACGGTCAGGTTTTTCTTTTCCTTGAGCCTTTTTGCCAGATATAAGGATGTGGAGCTGTCGTCGAGCATCAGATGGTCGCCGTCCTCTATGAGGCGGCTGGCAATGGCTGCGATCTGATTTTTCGCTTCCACGTTGGTCTTGTTCCGGATGGTATAGGACAGGTCTGTCTTCGTGCTGTTGCCGAGGATCGCGCCGCCGTAGGTCTTGGTGGCGTATCCTTCCTTTTCCAGCTTGTCCAGATCGCGGCGGATCGTCTCCTCCGTGACATGATAATAGGCGGCAAGGTCGCTGACGAGGACGCGCTGCTCGGCGCGGAGCTTGTCGAGGATCTCATTTTTTCTCTCGATAGCCAGCATTTCAGGATCCCTCTTCTTTCCTGTGGCAATCCCACATAAAACAACATCAGTATAGCACGTGTGGTGCGGGAAAGCAAGCAGAGCTTTTCGCGGAATGGAAGAAAAAGTTGCGCAAAGCAGCCGATTCCGCTTGAAAAATGCGCTGCTATCTGATAAATTAAAGAAGTCGAATTATGTAAATCAATGTCGAAGCTGGAGCGTTTGTGCCATGGTCTTTTCCAATCTGATCTTTCTGTATCTGTTTCTGCCGGTCTGCCTCATTGCGTATTTCTTCTGCCCGGGCATCCGCGCGAAGAACGCTGTGCTGATCCTGTTCAGCCTGATCTTCTACGCGTGGGGCGAGCCGGTCTATCTGCTTCTAATGATCGCCTCCGCCGCGGTCAACTGGTACTTCGGCCTGCTCATCGAGCGCAGGCGGAAAAAGATTTTTCTGATTCTTGCGCTGGTATTGGATCTCGGCTGTCTGGCGGTATTCAAATACGCGGGCTTTTTCGTGGAGAATCTGAACGCGGTTTTCGGCGCGTCCATCCCCGTCCCGCAGATCGCGCTGCCCATCGGCATCTCCTTCTATACCTTTCAGGCGCTTTCCTATACGGTCGACGTCTGGCGCGGCGATGTTCCGGCGCAGCGCTCGTTCGCAAAGCTCCTGCTCTACATCTCGCTCTTCCCGCAGCTGATCGCCGGGCCTATCGTCCGCTATTCGGATGTCGCGGCCCAGATCGACGACCGGCAGTTTGACGCCTCCGAGGCGTTCTACGGCGCGACGCGCTTCTGCATCGGCCTTGCCAAAAAGGTGCTTCTGGCCGACGCGGCGGGCAAGGTCGCCTCGCAGATCCTGGACGGCAGTCTCGCGTCCAACACAACAGTCGCCGCGTGGCTCGGCATTCTGCTGTATACGTTTGAAATCTATTTTGATTTCTCCGGCTATTCCGACATGGCCATCGGTATGGGGCGTATCTTCGGCTTCAAATATATGGAGAACTTCCGCCTGCCGTATACCGCGGTGTCCATCACCGATTTCTGGCGGCGCTGGCACATTTCGCTCTCCTCCTTCTTCCGCGATTACGTCTATATCCCGCTGGGCGGCAAGAAAAAGCACAGGCTGCTCAACATGGCGATCGTCTGGGCGCTGACGGGGATGTGGCACGGCGCAAGCTGGAACTTTGTGCTCTGGGGGCTGTATTTCTTCGTGATCCTCGCGATTGAAAAGCAGGTGGGAGAAAAATCGATGCGGCGCGTGCCGTATCTGCTGCGCAGGCTCGGCACGATGCTGCTGATCATCTTCGGCTGGAACATTTTCTATTACACCGACATGACGCGGCTCGTGCAGAACTTCGGCGTGATGTTCGGGCTTTACGGCGCAGGCTTTTCCAACGCGCAGGCCGGCATCCAGCTGACGAACAATCTGCCGCTGCTGCTCCTCTGCGCCATCGGCGCAACGTCCATCCCGCGCAATCTCGGCAGCCTGTTCGGCGGCGTGTGCGCGCAGGGCGGAAAAAAGAGCGGGCAGATCATCTATGCCGCCGTTTCGTTCGTGTTTGACGCGGCGCTGCTCGCGCTGTCCACGATCGCGCTGGTCGGCTCGACCTATAACGCGTTTTTGTATTTCCGGTTTTAAGGAGGCGGGCTTATGAAAAAAGTATATACGGCGCTTCTGCTGATCCTGCTTGCCGCCATGTTCTCGGTCGGGGTCTATTCGCTGGCCGACTATGACGCGACAGGCTCCGTGTCCGAAAAGCGGGAGTTCGTCAAGCCGGAATTCTCCGTCAAATCGCTGCTGGACGGGACGTATATCCCCGCGCTGGAGCAGTATTATTCCGATACGTTCCCGGGCCGCGAATCGCTTCTGAAAGCGAACAGGACGCTCAATAAATTCTATTATTACTCCGGCAGCGGCGAGGACAGCGTTCTGATCCTCAATCAGAACGATTCCGCCGCGCAGGGCGGCGAATCGCTCGACGCCGTGCAGAAGGCCAACGGCCAGACCCCGCAGCAGGAGCCGCAGACGCCCGCCGAGCCGGATACAACGCCGGAACCGCAGCCGGATACAACGCCGGAACCGGCAGATTCGACGCAGCCACCCGAACCGCCGGAGGAGCAGCCCGAAGAGCAGCCGGAGGCCGACCCGGAGCTTGACACGCCGGAGGAATCCGACGCCAGCTACGCTGGCTCCGTGGTTGTCGTGGGCGACCGCGCGATGGAAATTCCCACGCGGCTGGACGATCTCATCACCAGCTACGCGGGTGCGATCGACAATCTGGCCGCCGCCATGGGCCCCGACGTGCGCACGATCTCGCTCATCACGCCGAACGGCGGCGAATTTTACTCGCCTGAGAGTCTGCACACCGGTGAGCACAGCCAGAAGGACATGATCGACTTCTGCTACAGCCAGATGGATGACAAGATTATCACGGTCGATGCTTATTCCAAGCTCCGCAGCCACACGGACGAATATATTTATTTCCGCACCGACCACCACTGGACGCAGCTGGGGGCATATTATGCCTACACCGCCTTCTGCGAAGCCGCAGGCTTTGAAGCCGTTCCGCTGGAGCAGTTCCAGACGGGCCGCTACGACACCTTCCTCGGCTCCATGTACGGCTTCACCGAGGGATATCCGCAGAGCGAGGTGCTGAAGCAGCACCCGGATTATCTGGAATACTATCTGCCCATCGCCGACACCCATGCGCGGTATTACGCAAACGGGAATCTCGAAAACGGCACGCCGGTGAGCGTCGTGTATACGGAGCTGGGCGATTCCGTTTCGAATAAATATCTCTGCTTCATCGGCGGCGATACGCCCATCTGCATCGTCGAAAGCGACGTGTCGGGGCCGACGTGCATTGTATTGAAGGAATCCTACGGCAACGCGTTCGTGCCGTTCCTCACGAGCCATTATGGACGCATCATCGTCATCGACCCGCGCGAATTCAACCGCGACGGCAAGCCGAGCCTGAATCTGGCCGAATTTGCCGCCGATCAGGGCGTGGACGATCTGATCGTCATCAACTATCCCTACATGATCAACAGCAAGGCGTTCATCCGCTATCTAAACGCCTTGGCAGGCGTACAATAAATTTATAAGGTGAATGTTATGGAATACCGGAAGCTGCCCCATGGGGACGAGCAGATCAGCGTGATCGGCCTCGGAACCTCCGTCGTCGGAGAGTACTCCGTTCAAAACGTCGTGGAGACGGTGACGTTTGCGCTGGACAACGGCGTCAATTATATTGATCTTGCGGGCGGCCACGCCGCCATTTTCCCCGGCATCGGCGAAGCCCTTGCCGGACGGCGGAAGGACGCGTATGTACAGCTGCATTTCGGCGCGGACTATACCTCCGGCGAATATGGCTGGAACCCGACGCTGGACGGCGTCAAAAAATCCGTCGCATGGCAGCTGGAGCAGCTGAAAACCGATTATATCGACTTCGGCTTCATGCACTGTCTGGATGAGGCCGGCGATCTGGAGGATTATGAGCGGAACGGCATTCTGCACTATCTGCTTGATCTGAAGGCGCAGGGCGTTGTGAGGCACATCGGATTGTCCACCCACGCGCCGAAGCTGGCAAACCGCGTGCTGGACATGGGCATTCTCGACATGATGATGTTCTCCATCAATCCGATGTACGACTACGGCCACGGCGAGTTCTCCATCGGCAGCGCCTCCGAGCGCTACAGACTCTATACCCGCTGCGAAAAGGAGGGCGTCGGCATCTCCGTCATGAAGCCGTTCAACGCGGGCCAGCTGCTCGACGCGAAAAAATCCCCGTTCGGACAGGCGCTCACGCCTGCGCAGTGCATCCAGTACGCGCTCGACCGCCCCGCCGTTCTGACCGTCATGCAGGGCGCAGCCAATGTGGAGGAGCTGAAGCGAAATCTTTCCTATCTCGACGCGAGCGCGCAGGAGCGGGACTATTCCGTCATTGCCACCCTCACGCCGAAGGACACGAAGGGTACATGCGTGTATTGTAAGCACTGCCACCCCTGTCCTGCAGGGCTGGATATCGGCCTGATCAACAAGTATTACGATCTGTCCCGGCTGGGCGACGTGCTGGCGAAGGAGCACTATCTGACGCTCGAAAAGGCCGCCTCCGACTGCCTGCAATGCGGCCACTGCAACAGCCGCTGTCCCTTCTCCGTCGACCAGATGGCGCGGATGGAGGAGATTCAGGCGTATTTTGGAAAATAGCATCTGCCCCCAAGGCTCCCTGCGGCGGCTGTATGGGTCGATGCCGGTCACAGCCGTTCGCGGCAAAGGAGCGTTACGGATGTGGGTCTGCCGCTTGCCGGTACACATTGCCCCGGCAGGATGCACCGTTTTTTACGAAACTCCGCGGCGAATTCATAACTTCCCAACGGGCCGATGTGGGCATCGGCCCCTACAGAGTGCTGCGGGAATTCGCGGCTGCTCATCGGGCGGACAGAGGCGTCCGCCGCTATTGGATCGATCTTCCCAAATAAATAGAGGCCCGGCGGGAAGCGCTTCTTCTCTCCGGGCCGCTGTCTGTTATATGGACGGCCAAATGTAATGTATTGATAATTCCCGCCCCATCTGTTACAGTATAGAAAAAAGCAAGGAGCACACTATGAATATTCTGATCTGCAATGTCGGCAGTACGTCGCTGAAATACCAGCTGTTCCGTATGCCTGAGGAGCTTGTGCTGGCTTCCGGCGGGGCTGAGCGTGTCGGCGCGGGCGAGGGGCGGTTTTACGCCAAAACGCATGAAAACGGCGCGCTGACCGACGAAAGCGCTGTCTTCCCCACGCACCGCGAGGCCATTGCGCGTATGCTGCGGCAGCTGACCGACACGGTTCTTCCCGATCTGTCCGCGCTGGACTGCGTGGGCTTCAAGGTCGTGTTGGCAAAGGGCATAAGCGGCGTGCAGGTTCTGACGGACGATGTGCTTTCCAGCATGGAGGCGTTCAGCTCCATCGCACCCGCGCACAATCCGCCGTATCTCGCCGCCATCCGGCAGTTCCGTGCGCTGCTACCCGGTACGCCGCTCATCGGCGCGTTCGAAACGGCGTTCCACCGCACCATGCCGCCGGAGGCGTACTATTATTCCATTCCGATCGAGATTTCCCGTAACTATGACATCCGCCGCAACGGCTTCCACGGCGCATCCATCGAATATATGACCGAGTGGACACAGGAGCGGATGGAACGTGAGGACTTGAAGCTCGTCGTGTGCCACCTGGGCGGCAGCGGGAGCATCTGCGCCGTCAAAAACGGGAAATCGCTCGATACCTCGCTTGGCCTGACGCTGCAATGCGGCACGATGCACAACAACCGCTGCGGCGATATCGACCCCTATATCATCTTCTATCTGGTCGAATCCTGCGGCATGACGCTCGAGGAGGTCAAGCAGATGCTCCAGACGAGGAGCGGACTTTACGGGATGTCCGGCGGAGCGGGCCGCGATCTGCGCGACGTGCAGGCGGCAGCCGAGGCCGGAAACGAGGACGCGGAGCTGGCCATCCGCGCATACTGCTATTCGATCAAAAAATACATCGGCGCATACGCCGCAGTCATGGGCGGGCTGGACGCGATCGTCTTCGGCGGCGGCATCGGCCTGAACAGCCCGCTCGTGCGGGCGACGAGTCTGGAGGGTCTGGAATTTCTGGGTGTCCGGCTCGACGGCTTCAAAAACCGTATGGCGATCGCCGGAATGGATATCTCCATGGAGGACGCCCCCGTCCGCGTCTTCACAGTCCATACCGACGAGGAGATCATCGTCGCCCGAAAGGCGGCGGCACTGTTGGCTACACATTGATAAGCAACTTCATCCGAGAGCTGTTTCCGGCAGCTCTCGGATTTTTTTGAAGAAACTTGGGACAGAGGTGAGAGTTTTTTCGATTTCATGTACCTATATAAGTGAAAGAGCCTGACTTCAGGAAAAGGAAAGGAGGCTTCCACCACTATGTACGATACCGCAAGACGGGTCGCACTCGTCAAGCAGCGGGTGCGGGAAAACACCCGCCGGAGGCAGCGGCGCGAGGCAATAAGCCTCTCCGCTTTCTGCCTGATGTTATTCACGGCACTTGCCGGGGCGGCGGACGCACTTATAGTGCGGGGACAGACAGCCGCATGGGGCGTGTTCGGCGCGATGCTGCTGCGGGAGGACGCGGGCGGCTATGTGCTGGTAGGCGTTGTCTGCTTTGCCGCGGCGGCGGCGATCACCGCGCTGTGCTTCCGGCTCAGGAACAGAGAAAAACAGAAAAAAGGCGCGGCGGACAAGCACGCCCGACACGAACAGGAGGAGAAAAGCCAATGAAAAAACGAATACTCAGCATCCTGCTCCTATGCTGCATGGTTCTGACGCTGCTGCCGACAACGGCGTTTGCGGCGGATGAGCTACCGGATGTCAAGCTTTCCATTCCAACGACGTTTGACAAGACAGTGTACCTTACAAATCAGAAAAAAGAATTGAAAATCACGGACAGCAAGACCTATCTGATCAAGGGCTCCGCAGATCCGAACTGGTATTTTCAATACCGGATCAAAATCGATGGCGGGCGCAAGAAAATTACGCCGCACATATTTCTGGACGGCGTCCGCCTTCAGGCACCCAAGGACGGCCCTGCCATCGAGCTTTACGGCGGCGCCTCCGCCTGTCTGTACTTTATCGGCAACGACAGCGAGCTGATCGGCGCGGAGAATTTCGCCGCGCTGCAGAAAAACAAAACCGATGGTCATCTCCGGGTTCTGGTGCAGACGGGGACAAAGCTCACGTGTGAAGGCGGCAGGTATGGCGCTGGCATCGGAGGCTCAAAGGTCGGAATCAAGAAATTCTCGCAGGGACACGGCATGAACCTTCATTTCGGCTCTCTGGCGACGGATATCTATGGCGGTGAGATTCTTGCGACCAGCGGCGTATACGGTGCTGGTATCGGCGGCGGTCAGGGCGGCGTCGGCGAGCAGATTTATGTGTATTCCGGCAAGCTGATGGTGCGGTCCGTTTCGGAAGGCGCAGGGATCGGCGGCGGTCAGGGCGGCCCCGGACGCTTTATTTATATCAAGGGCGGCACGGTGAATGCCGGCAGCGAGTCAGGCGGAGCAGGAATCGGCAGCGGCGATCAAGACGGACAGAACAAGTCGGAAGATGCGCATCATATCGAGATTTCCGGTGGAACGGTCGAAGCTTGGAGTAACTATGCCGGTGCAGGAATCGGTGGCGGAAGAGACGGTTCGGGCTATGACATTTCCATCACTGGCGGCGTGGTGAGGGCGCAGGGCTACTTTGGTGCGGGCATCGGCGGCGGCATGAACGGCAACAGCGGGAACATTCTAATCAAGGACACAACGCTGACTGCGCTGGCCCTTCCGCTTTATTCGAGTCCCGATTATACAGCGCTGTCTGCATCTGCGGTCGGAAGAGGCTCGAACCGGGTGCACTACCAGATAGTGATGCAAGATCAGGAATTTGCAATGTCTATAGAAGAGAACATCAAAATCGGAGCCTCAAACGGGAAGTCCGTGTGGCTGAGCGCGACAGGGTGGCAGTGGCGCCACAACCAGGAACCGAAGAAGTACTGGTACTGGGACACCACAACGGAGCTTCTTATCCCCAACGAAAATGGGCGCGTGGACCTGCAACGGCTGAGCCTGCCGTATGCCTACAATTACGGCAGAGTAATCAGCAAGCTGGAGCTGCGCTGCGAGGAAAGCACATGTAGCCATGAATTTGGCTGGGCGATCAGGGACGACTGCCACATCTGGGCCTGCATGAAGTGCGGCGCACGAGACCCCGCCGCGGAAATGTCCAAGCAAAACGGAAAGCACATCCCCGGCGACTGGAGCAATCAAAAGCAGCTCTGCACTGTGTGCGATCATGTGCTTGAGAGGGACACGAAAGCCCCGGTTATGGAAACTCTGACGGACGGCGAAAGCTACACCGTCGAGGATACCCTCGATGGAAAGCCCGGCGCGTACACATTCACCGTGATCGACCCGGCTGCATCGGGAGAGACGTCTTCCGGCGTCAAGTCCGTGACCATCAACGGTGTGGAGCAAGACGGCCCCACCTATCGTCTCCCCGCACCCGACGGCGGCAACAATGACGCGGGAGCGGAATATACCGTGGTCGCAACTGACAACGCGGGAAATGAGACTACGGCGACAGTCAGAACATACAGGCGACACCATGAGCACAGCTACGGCGACTGGAGCAAGGACGGCACGAGCCACTGGCACGAATGC
>ENA-UOJQ01000229-UOJQ01000229.1-human-gut-metagenome-genome-assembly--contig:-P63-NODE-229-length-73608-cov-17.763069_pt1 | contig 73608 bp, 67 predicted proteins | sample MGYA00242352_ERZ723899 | MGnify/ENA metagenome assembly ERZ723899
CGAGGTCTGCGAAGCAGGAAGCCCATTGGCTTTAGACAATGGGTAGTTCACGCATTACTTCGAGGAGAAAGCATTATTTCTGCAATCGATGAACAGATTGTATATAATCAGTTGGACGGTAATGAACAGGCAATCTGGAGTTTACTTCTGGCAAGCGGATATTTAAAAGTTCTGTCATATGAGAGTTATCTTGATATTCCGGAAGGTGCAGAACCGGATTATGAGCTGATGCTGACCAACTACGAAGTAAAACTCATGTTTCAGAGAATGATTCATGACTGGTTTATTCAGGTGGAGCCTGATTACAATGATTTCATCAAAGCATTACTTGTGGGTGATAAAAAGGCAATGAATGCATATATGAATCGTGTGGCGCTTGGAACATTCAGCTATTTCGATGTGGGAAATCGTCCATCGGATGAGGCACCGAAGCGCTTTTATCACGGATTTGTGTTAGGATTGATTGTGGATTTACAGGGCAGATATGTAATTACTTCCAATCGTGAGAGCGGATTCGGCAGATACGATGTTATGATCGAACCGAAAAATCCGGAAGAAAACGATGCCTATATTCTGGAATTCAAAGTGCATGATTCGGAAGATGAGAAAGACTTGAGGGAAACCGTGCAGTCGGCATTGCAACAGATTGATGAAAGACAATACAAAGCGCAGCTAGGCATGCGGGGGATTTCAGAAAAGAAAATTCACAGTTATGGATTTGCTTTCCAGGGGAAAAAAGTATTGATTGATGGAGAATAAAAAAGTCAATATTGATGTTCAAAAGACCGATTCCAGATAGCTTGGAATCGGTCTTTTGAGAAATAAGCGTTTTGTTAGAACAAGTTTATTTTGGTAAGTTAGGAAACAGTACCATTTTTGCTACATGAAATAGTAACGCTTTGTGTGTGATTTTTGGAGGAACTAGGCGATGAATGAGTTGCTGTTGCATACGCAGTAGCAGAGTTTCCGCTCTTGGAAGATGATATTGATTTAATTGACCAAGTTGTCGCAGGAGCATTTGCACTTGGAGAACAGCTAATGCAACGAGAGGTTGTACCATCATAGGTAAAAGTAGCAGTAATGGAAACACTCCATAATACAACTCCAGAAGAATCACGCATATATGTTGTTTTGGTTTTGGTAATATTATGGGATGTTCTGCTTAAAGAAGGCATTAAATTGGCAGAAGGAGAGGCATCGGTTATGACTGTTTGTATCGTGTATGGGGTATTGTGACAAGTATCAAAGATAGTATCGGCTTTTGTTGAAATTGGAGTTGAGCATAATAAAAATATAGTAGAAATTAAGTATAATGTAATTTTTCTTTTCATAGGAATTCTTTCTCCTTATTTAATATCTGTATCAGTAAAATAAACGGCTTCTTGTTTAAAAACTTGAAAACTTTGATAATAAGTAATAGCAAAAATAGAAGTTATACATGCAAACATAATAATTAGTGCAACGATGAGACATCTTATATATTTACTTGTTCGAATTCGTTTTATTAAAGTCTCTGTAGGAAGTGTAGAAATATAGGAATTTACAGTATCTACAGGAGAACCAAATTCTTTATATAAGTCATCCATTGTTTGAGGGGAGGTGTCTTCACAGAAATCTTCCAGATTACTTGTCAGAGTAGTCAAATAATTTTTCTCTGATTTCCCAATGGTAGGAAGTAGAAGCTTCACCTGAGAGATATATTGTTTACATAAGCGATTCATGTTTGTCTCCTTTCTTCAGTGAATCAAAAATTGCAGACATACCCGCGACCATATTTTCATAGTCGTGTTGCAGTTCTTCTAAATAAGTTTCCCCTGCTGACTCTATGTGATAATAGATACGAGTACGTTTTTTTCCTGCCAGAACTGAGTACTCGCTGATCATATGTTCATTTTCCAGTTTATACATGACCGTATATATGGTGTTGGGGGAGATTGAGAGCAGTTCATTTGATTCGTTTGTAATGTACTTGCTTATCTCGTAGGCATAACAATCACCTTTGTTTTTTAATATTGTCAAAACTAATAAATCTGTAATACCTGTAATTAGAGTGTTTTTGTATGCCATGCAATAGATCCTCCATAAATTATAATAACTATATCATGAAATATACGAACAGTAAATATTACGGAGTACAAAATATTGATTGACAAAATAAAGTGTCTATGATACGCTACAAATACAAAGATATATGTAAAAGCAATAGAGGTTTTAATGATTATATGAACAAGACAAAAATTGTAATGATCGAATGCATTCTGTTAGCTGTCAACATTGTAGCTTGTGGCAAAACAGAAGTCGAACAGACTCCGACATTTCCGCTTACACAGGAAAGAGTAACGCAGGAAGAAGTACCTGCCGAATTACCGGACAGTATTGAAGCTTATGATACATGGACAAGAGAGACACCATGGTGCAAAATCGCAGAATCCGACGATGCTGCAATCTATGCCAACGCAGATGATAATACTTCGCTATATGTGGAATGGAATCATGCTTTTACAAAGTGTAATTGGGAAAACGGCAGGGATTTGGAATCGGATATTACGATGAAAGAGCAGGATATTGACAAGGACGGAGAAAAAGAACTGCTTGTCGTTTTACATAATGTGACAGGAAGCGGCACGGGCGAGGACGAACTGCATGTGTTGGAAACAAAAAACAAGAGCGGATTTGAGGCATACCATGTACCAATGGATTCGTTTTGGAACTGGGTAAAAACGGTAGCGCATGCCAATAAAACGAAAGCAGATATTGCGGATTGTCTTTTGTATACCACGGATCTGACAGAGGAAGGCATTACGGTGTGGGCAGATATTTATGATACGGATATGCAGGAACTGGGGAATATCACAGTCGACTTCGTATGGAACGAAAAAAGTTTGCAGGTGACACAGTACACTTATAAAATGTAGAAAAAAGCGGGCGAATGTTTTTCCCCGCTTTTTTATGTGCGCCTTGCGGCGCACGTCACTAATTAATTTTCTGAATTTTTCTTGACTTGAACCTCGGGGTACGACTTATGATAAATACAAATATCATATATTGGTTCTTCATATAGGAGAATCAGAGAGAAAGGAGTAGGACTATGAAAAAAATACTGACATTATCTTTGGCTGCATTAATGGCATTTTCTGCACCTGCAAATGTTGTATTAGCAGCACCGGATACAAAGGTAGAAGCTTTATCGGTGAATGTGAAGGCAGCAAAAGCAACCGCAATCTCAACAGTAGAGGATTTAAAGGCGATGGAGAGCAATCCATCAGGGAATTATTATCTTGCAAAGGATATCAAATTGTCCGCAGATTTTCATCTGTTTGGGGACAGAGAGCATCCATTTAAGGGACAGCTTGATGGAAAAGGGCACAAGCTGACCGGTTATACTTACAAGAGTTCAACCTGGGCTGAGAATGTAGGTATTTTTGGATATGCGAACGGAGCTGTGTTTAAAAATATTTCTGTTACCGGTGTGGACATTGACCTTCAGGCAGGTGGAAGATCAGGAACATTGGTATGTGAAGCTACGAGCTGTACCTTCGATCAGATCAAAACCGCCGGAAAGATCTCAGTCAAAGGCGAGGCTGCTTATATTGGAGGAATCGTATATTCGAATGACAAAAATGCAGTGACAAAGAATTGTGTGAATGACATCGATATTACAGTTAATGTCAAGGGAACAGATGAAGGCGCACCTGCGTGCGATGTCGGAGGAATCGCAGCACTTGCATCAGGCAGCACATCAAAGTCGGTTCTTCAGAATTGTACCAATAAAGGAACGATAAAGGTAAATTATAAGCCGAGTGACGGATGGGGCGGTGATGGATTTTCAGTAGCAGGCGTAGCAACTTCATTTTTTGGCAAAAAAGCTGTTAAAAACTGCAAAAATACCGGAGCGGTTACCTGTACGATCGATAAAGCAGCAGAAGGATATGCTACACAAGCGAAAATAACCGGTGTGATCGGAGAGAGCAATGGTGGAATAGATACCTGCTCTAATACAGGTAAGATTACAGTGAATTGTAATGTATCAAATGCAACTGGAATCAATGTTGCAGGTGTAGTCGGCGAAACAACCTATATAGGAACAAAAATGGTAAAATCCTTTAATACAGGAGCTATCACAGTGACAGCAAATGCACCGCGCAGCACAGTTGTAGGTGGTGTCGCAGGAGTTGCTAACGATATCACACAGTCCTATAATAAGGGAAAAGTCACTGTGAATGTGAAGTCCGGCGGCGATGCAGCTGTAGGTGGTCTGGCAGGACAGGCAACCGCAAATGTACAGAATTGTTACAATACAGGTGCGGTATCCCTGTCGGCAAAGAAATTATCATATGTTGGTGGACTGGTTGGAAGTGCATCCGTATTCGATCAGTTTATCAAATATAACTATTCCACAGGAAAGGTGACAGGTTCTTCCAAGCAGGTATTCAAGGGAAATGTGCTCGGATACTATACAGGTTCTTATGATGCACAAAAGAGGAATGTCTATGACAACTACTATACGGGATCAGGTAAAGCATACGGAGGACAGGACTTTACATGGAAACCTTATATGGGTACTGCGAAAAAGGTTTCTGCCATCACAGCTGGTAATTGTTCAAAATTAGCTTCAAAGCTTTGGACATATTCAAGTAAACAGAAACGAATGATCCTGAAAAATAATAAAGAGAAGTAAGATATTTTCGATAATGCCGGGGTCTGCATTGCAGTTATAAGCATACTTCTTATTCCGGTTCTGGCTGGAGTAGTACTTATTTTGCATGTGGGGATGAAACCGAGCGACGGAGACAATCAATGGGGACAAAAGCAGGAAGCATATGAAGTAAAACCGCATATATGAGTTTTAAATTTGAAAAAAGCTGGCGAATGAGATTTCGCCGGCTTTTTTAATGTGTTATGATAAGAAAAGAGTTCGGAATGTAAGAAGGGATAAAATGACAGATATGGATACATGGAACATTCTTATTGTAGATGACGAAAAAGAAATCACGGATCTTCTGGAAGTGTACCTTTCAAGTGAGGGATACCGTGTATTTAAATTTTATTGCGGGCAGGACGCTTTGGATTGCATTGAAAGAGAACACATTGATCTGGCAATTCTGGATGTGATGCTGCCGGATGTGGACGGCTTTACGCTGTGTCGGAAGATTCGGGAGAAATATTTTTTCCCGGTGATCATGCTGACAGCTAAAATAGAAGAGACGGACAAGATTAACGGAATCATGCTTGGTGCCGATGATTATATCACGAAGCCGTTTCAGCCTTTGGAACTACTGGCAAGAGTTAAAGGCCAGTTGCGCAGGGCAAAGCAATATAATCAGGCAGCAGGTGTGACACAAACAGGAAATCATCCGACAACATCAGAGCCGGGAGAAAGTGAAGCGGAAAATTCCGGGGAGATTTACGACATCCGGGGACTGGAGGTAAATGTGAACACTCACACCTGTAGCTTATATGGCGAAAATCTGGAATTTACACCGATTGAATTTGAAATTCTGCGTTATCTGTGCCGGCACTTGAATGAGGCGGTCACTTCCGAAGAATTGTTTGAAAGTGTCTGGAAAGAAAAGTATTATGACAGCAACAATACGGTGTTTGTGCATATCAGCAGGATACGGGAGAAAATGCATGAAAACAGCAGAAAACCGAAGTTTATCAAGACCGTCTGGGGCATTGGATATAAATTGGAGGAGTAGAGGATGAACAAAGCAGAATTGTTGCGCCAATGGCGAAGACGATATTTTTTTCATATGTTTCTGTGCATCTGTATCCTTGCGGTAGGGTATATCGTCGGTGCATTTCTCTGCAGTCAGATCGTGTGGTATCCGGAGGATCCGGGGTATCTGATCTTTAAGTGGATGCAGGCACATGTTGTCACGATCACGTTTGTGTGCGTGTTTCTGATTGCCATTGCCGATGCGCTGCGCATGTTCGCCAAAATCGCGGATGGCATGGAAAAGGTACAGATGTCAGTTCCAAAAATGTATTCCGATAAAAATGAGCTGATTGAACTTCCGAAGCAGTTTACCGAGCTGGAGCGGCAGATGAATCAGGTGCGTTTGCAGAATTATACAAATGCGCAGGCGGCCAAAGAAGCAAATCAGCGCAAAAACGATATGATCATGTATATGGCACATGACTTGAAGACACCGCTCACTTCGGTGATCGGATATCTGACACTTGTCAGTCAGGAGCCGGATATACCGGAGGATGCCCGGAAAAAATACATTGATATCGCATTGAAAAAAGCGCTGCATTTAGAGGACTTAATCAATGAATTTTTCGACATTACCAGATTTAATTTTACCCATATGTTTCTCGAAAAGTCGAAAATCAATCTGTCCATGATGTTAGAACAGATAGTAAGTGAATTTGCACAGGAATTCCGAAAGAAAAATCTGACGGCCAGGCTGCAGATTGAAGATCACATTGAGATGCTTTGCGATGTGGAAAAGATGGAACGGGTTTTTGATAATCTGTTGAAAAACATTGTAAATTACAGTTATCCGGATACGAAGATCGAGGTTTCCATGAACAAAGCACAGGAGGGCAACATCCGGATCGTTACAACAAACCACGGAAAAACAATTCCGGAAGAAATGCAGGAGCATATTTTTGAACAGTTTTTCCGTCTGGACAGTTCGAGAAATTCCGATACCGGAGGCTCCGGTCTTGGACTTGCAGTAACGCGTGAGATTGTAGAACTGCATGGAGGAACGATTTGCTGCCAGAGCAGGATGGAAGAAATTCAGTTTATTATAGAGCTTCCGGGCGGACTGAAAGAAAACTGATGTGAAACGGTCAATTTAAGAAGTTTGTAAGAATTTTGACAGAATACAGTTAAGAACACCCCTTATTCTTGTGGTTTACTATAAGTAAATCATTGGAAAAGGGGTATTTTTATGCAGCAGACGAGTAGAAAAAGTAAAAGAAGACGGCAGAGACAGATTCGGAACCGATGTATTTCATTGTTTGCCATACTGTTGCTTCTTGTTGCGCTGTTGACGCATTTATCGACAATACAAAATGTGATCGTGCGATTGGGGCAGGGGCTTGTTACGAGCAGGACTTTGGAAAAAGAGGATTATCCGCAGAGCCTGATTGACCTGTATGAGAGAAATACGGAGGCAAGACAATTTGTACTTGATTACAAAACAAAGAAAGATGACAATGCGGCGATTGATGTATCCGCGGATGTAAATGCCGGCGAGATACCGCTTTTTCTGCAGTGGGACGAGCGTTGGGGCTACCGGTCTTATGGCGGCGATTTTCTTGCTGTGACAGGATGTGGACCGACTGCACTTTCCATGGTGTATGTGGGGCTTACCGGCGATACTTCGATGAATCCCTATGAAGTCGCAAAGCGTGCGGAAGCGGAAGGCTATTATGTGAAGGGAAGCGGCTCGGAGTGGAGCATGATGATCGGACTTGCATCGGAACTTGGTTTGTCGGCAAAAGAACTCGGACTTGACGCAGATCTGATCCGGAAAAAGCTGGAAGAAGGGCATCCGATTATCTGTATTATGGGACCGGGAGATTTTACAACGACCGGTCATTATATCGTGCTGACCACTGTAGCATCTGACGGCAGCATCGAGGTACATGATCCAAACAGCCAAAAAAACAGCGACAGAACCTGGAATTTAGAAAAATTGATGGCACAGACAAAAAATCTCTGGGTATATGAGAAAAAATAGATGAATGTTCAGAAGGGTTGCATTTCAATAGAAACCATTCTATAATAAACAAAGTTTGTGGCCAATGAATCAAAACATGAATACCACGAAAAATGTTGTAAGGGAAGTGAGTTTAATGAAATTCGACAACCAGATGCAGGAAGACATTCAGATGTCCGAAGCATTTATTACCAGTGTATTTCTGGCATTGTCCGGTGGATTTCAGGATGCGTATACATATTTTACGAGAAATGAAGTATTCTCCAATGCACAGACCGGAAATATCGTACTCATGAGTACGCACCTGATGATGGGCGAATGGATGGATGTACTGCGTTACCTGTTTCCGTTGCTGGCATTTGCCGGAGGCGTATTTTTTGCAGAGCGTATCCATATGTTGTTTAAATATGCCAAGCGTCTGCACTGGCGGCAGGGAATTCTGCTTATGGAAATTATCATCCTGTTTGCCGTTGGATTTATGCCGGCAAAATTAGATCTCCTCGCGACCGCACTCGTATCTTTCGCGTGCGCAATGCAGGTACAGACCTTCCGGAAAGTAAGCGGTTACTCCTATGCAAGTACCATGTGCATCGGAAACCTCCGCAGTGGAACCGAAGCCTTCACCAGCTACCTCCACACCCATGATACCGAGAAACTCAAAAAAGCACTGTATTATTTCGGAATCATCTTATTCTTCGGACTCGGCGCAGGTATCGGCGGAAACCTTTCCATCCGATATGGATTCCACATCATCTGGGTATCCAGTGGCCTGCTTTTGATCAGTTTCTTACTCATGTTCGTAGAGAAGAAAGGATAATCATTGATATCATATGATGATACAAGAGGCAAAAGGTATCATCGACGCATGCCTGCATGTAGTAATCTGGTGAATCATGTCCAGTGAGGATTTGTGCTGCCAAGCACAAATCCAACACGGCAGGATTGCCAACCAACAGGAAGAGGCACCATACTTCTTTTGGAAGAAAAATTTGCAACTGCTCCGCGGTTCCAGAAACCACGCAAATGGCGGAAACCGCACGAGCCTCCACAAAGCGCCCAAAACCGCTCGCGGAGTTAACTTGCAAATTTATCTGGAAAAAGAACGTATGGTGCCTCTTCCGTCGTCCCCCACCCGCAATCCCACCTTGGATGCGTCGCAGCACCTTCAAATCCGAACACAAATTTTGCATAAACTTTACAAATCCATGAATGCACATTTTACACTCCCTTTTTATACTTAATCATAAATGTTGAAACAAAAACGCAGGGACACCCTGTACAAAGGAGAATAACATGGGAAAAGAAACAAAAATAACCGTCCGTGATCTGAACCTGTATTATGGCGAAAATCATGCCCTGAAAGATGTTAACATGAACATCCGGGAAAATTGTGTGACGGCTTTTATCGGACCATCCGGTTGCGGAAAGTCTACTTTTTTGAAGACCATCAACCGCATGAACGATCTGGTAGACGGTGTGCGCATCACAGGAGAGGTAAAACTGGACGATGAAGATATTTACGCAGATGGTGTGGATACAACAGTTTTGCGTAAACGTGTCGGCATGGTATTCCAGCAGCCGAATCCATTTCCGATGAGCATTTATGACAATATCGCCTATGGTCCACGTGTGCATGGAATCAGAGATAAAGCAAAGCTGGATGCGATTGTAGAGGAAAGTTTACGTGGCGTAGCGATTTTTGATGAGGTAAAGGACCGGCTGAAGAAATCCGCACTTGGTCTTTCCGGTGGACAGCAGCAGCGTATCTGTATCGCCAGAGCACTTGCCGTACAACCGGAAGTTCTGTTGATGGATGAGCCGACTTCGGCTTTGGATCCGATCTCCACAGCAAAGATCGAAGAACTTATGGAAGATTTAAAAAAGAAATATACCGTTGTTGTAGTTACACATAACATGCAGCAGGCAGTGCGTGTGTCTGATGATACCGCCTTTTTCCTGGTTGGGGAGATGGTGGAGTTTGGAGACACCAAAACAATTTTTTCCTATCCAAAAGATAAACGGACAGAGGATTATATTACAGGGAGGTTTGGTTAATGCGATCAAAATTCGACGAACAGCTGCATCTGCTTAATCAGGAAATGATGCAGATGGGAAGCATGATTGAGGATAGTATTCAGAAAGCGATCAATGCACTGATCGATCAGAATGTAGAACTTGCAAAAAAGATTATGGACAACGATACACAGATTGATCATGAACAGAAAAAGATTGAAAATCTGTGTTTTAATCTGTTGATGCAACAGCAGCCGGTAGCAAAGGATCTGCGTGTGATTTCTGCAGCGATGAAGATGGTAACAGATATGGAACGTATCGGAGACCATGCAGCAGATATTTCCGAGATGACCATTCTTATGTCAAAGACAAAGTACATTCCAAATCTGGAACATATCAACAGAATGGCAAGCGAGACAGTGCAGATGCTGATTCGAAGCATTGAAGCATATGTGGAAAAGGATATGAAAAAGGCCGTGGATGTCATTGCCAGCGATGATGTCGTGGATGACCTGTTTGACAAAAACAAGGCGGAACTGATCGAACAGATCCAGCGGGAACCACAGAGTGCAGAGTCTGCAGCCGATATGCTGATGGTTGCAAAATACTTCGAACGTATCGGGGACCATGCGACAAATATTGCAGAATGGGTAATATTTGCATTAGATGACAAAAAGATGACGAAATAAGTGTATAAATTTTACATAGAATTTACATAACGACTCCCATACATTTTACATACATATTATATCATTCGAATGTAAAGAAATGATAAAGAGAGTGTAAAACGAAAGGGAGCAGATTATGAACATATTTGGAGTTCTCACAATGATTGGCGGACTCGCCATGTTTTTGTATGGAATGAATGCGATGGGGGATGGCCTTGCAAAGCTTTCGGGTGGTAAGTTGGAACAGATATTGGAAAAGCTTACATCGAAACGTATTATGGCCGTCCTTCTTGGCGTGATTGTGACCGCAATCATTCAGTCATCATCAGCCACCACGGTAATGGTCGTGGGCTTTGTTAATTCGGGCATTATGCAGCTGTCACAGGCAGTAGGGATTATCATGGGTGCCAATATTGGTACAACCGTAACTTCCTGGCTGTTGTCACTGACCGGAATTCAGGGATCGAGTCTGTTTATTCAGCTTTTGAAACCGTCTTCCTTTTCTCCGGTGCTGGCAGCCGTAGGTATCATCCTGACAATGACTGCAAAGGATAATAATAAGAAGAAAGATATTGGAAACATTCTTGTTGGCTTTGCAATTCTTATGTTCGGAATGGAAACCATGAGTTCCGCTGTGGAACCACTTGCAGAAAACGCACAGTTTACCAGTATTCTGACAAAGTTTTCCAATCCGCTGCTTGGTATGCTGGCGGGTCTGGTTCTTACAGCGGTCATTCAGAGTTCTTCCGCATCGGTTGGTATTTTGCAGGCATTGTGCGTGACAGGAGCTGTCGGATACAAGACCGCAATTCCAATTATTATGGGACAGAATATTGGAACCTGTGTGACAGCAATTATTTCATCGATCGGTGCCAGCAAAAATGCAAAGCGTGCATCCATGATTCATTTGTACTTTAACCTGATTGGCACTATAATATTTATGGTAGTATTTTATGGAATCAATGCAGTCATTGGTGGATTCGCATTTTTGGATACACCGGCGAATGCAGCAGGAATCGCTGTGGTACACACTCTGTTCAATATTGGAGCCGTGCTTCTTTTATATCCGTTTGGCAATCAGTTGGTAAAACTGGCGCAGATCACGATTCCGGAACATGCAGACGAAAAGGAACAGAAACCGGATGAATTTGCAATCTTGGATGAGCGTTTTCTGGAGAAACCGGCATTTGCCATGGAGCTTTGCAAGAATGCAACCATAAAAATGGCAGAAGAAGCAAAAGATGCGCTGGAATTATCTTTGGAAAATCTGCATATTTATGATGGAAAACGTGTAGAAAAAATTATTGCGCTTGAACAGAGTGTGGATCGTTATGAAGATGCGCTTGGCACATATCTCGTGAAATTGAACAACTGCGATCTGTCGCAAAGTGACAGCCGCACACTTTCGATTTTGTTACATTGCATCGGCAACTTTGAGCGAATTTCCGACCATGCGGTAAATATCACGGATTCCCTGACAGAGATGAATCAAAAAGATCTGCATTTTTCAAAGAAAGCGTTAGAGGAGATGGAAGTTTTCTCAAAGGCATTGAAAGATATTGTGGAAGCCACCTGCACCGCTTTTGTGGAAGCGGATCTGGAAAAAGCCCGTCGTATCGAGCCTTTTGAACAGGTGATTGACGGACTGAGTATTGAACTCAAACAGCGGCATGTACATCGACTCAGAAAAGGAAAATGTACGATTGAACTGGGACTGATTCTGGAAGACATTATTACGAATTATGAGCGTATTTCGGATCATTGTTCCAACATCGCGGTATGCATGATCAGAGTCAATGAAGATGGCTTTGACACACATGAATATCTGGATGTGGTAAAAGAAGAAAAAGCGCCATGGTTTGAAGAAGAATTTTATGCACTATCAAGAAAATATGCACTTCCAGAGAAAAAGCGCAAATAAAGAAGGAAGAGGAAATCGTTATGGCTTTGATTTATATTGTAGAGGATGATGAAAACATCCGGGAAATTGAAACAATTGCGTTAAAAAACAGCAATTATATGGTCTGCGCCTTTGAAAAGGCAAAGGATTTTTACAAAAAACTGGAGGATATTATGCCGGATCTGGTGCTTTTAGATGTGATGCTGCCGGATGAAAGCGGCTATGATATTGTGCGCAAGTTACGTAAAAATCCGCAGACCAAGCGCCTCCCGGTGATTATGGTAACTGCCAAGACAGCAGAGATGGATATGATCAAGGGCCTTGACGATGGTGCAGATGATTACATAAAGAAACCTTTTTCCATTATGGAGCTGATCACGAGGGTCAAAGCATTGCTTCGCCGTACAGAGACGGAGGATGTTAAAATTTTGCAGATGGAACATATTCTTCTGGATCACGAGCGCCATATAGTCTACGTGGACAATCAGCCGGTAGAACTTACCTTTAAGGAATATGAGTTGCTGCGTCTTCTGATGACGAATCAGAATGTTGTATTGAGCCGTGAGGTAATCATGCGCCATGTATGGGGAACGGAATTCGAAGGGGAATCCCGTACCGTGGATATGCATATCAAAACACTGCGCCAGAAACTTGGGGAAGCAGGAACGAAGATACGCACTGTCCGCAATGTGGGATATGTGATTGAATAAAAATGATATGAGGGATAAAAGGAGACCCTATGAAACAGAAAATTAATGTAAGGCTGATTGGAATAGCGATACTTGCAGTTTTAGCAACACTTGTCTGCATGACGTGTGTGTACTATAGCCTGTTTCAGAAACAGGTGCGCAAAGATTTAAAGATTCAGGCGCAGATGCTTGGCGAAGCGGAAGTATTCGATGACGTGAGCACACCGGCAAAAAGTTTTGATATCGCTAAGGAAGATCTGCGGATTACATGGATTGATAAAGACGGAACAGTGCTTTACGACAATGATGCAAATACGGATAAGCTTGAAAATCATGCGGACCGACCAGAGGTTAAGAGTGCGTTTCTGACTGGAGATGGTGAATGCGTCCGCAACTCTAATACCATGAACATGACAACGTTTTATTATGCTCTGCTTTTGGATAACGGGACGGTGCTTCGTGTGGCTACACAGGCAAGAAGCATATGGAGCGTATTTCTGACAGCGGCACCAATGATTGCGACAATCCTTGTACTTATCATCGTTATCTGTGTGTTCCTTGCACATCTGCTGACGGGACAACTCTTGCAGCCAATCGAGGTGATGGCGGAGAATATGGAGGATACGTCAAAAGTTCCGGCTTATAAGGAATTGGTGCCTTTTGTCAATACGATCCGCGCACAGCATGAGAACATACTGATGGCGGCGAAGGTGCGGCAGGATTTTACCGCAAACGTATCGCACGAGTTAAAAACACCACTTACGGCAATCTCCGGTTATGCGGAACTCATTGAAAATCATATGGTTGATCCCGCACAGGAGACGCATTTCGCAAAGGAAATACAACAGAATGCGAACCGTCTGCTCTCCTTGATCAATGATATTATCCGTCTGTCAGAACTGGATAACAGTGAAAATCTGATCCATTATGAGCAGGTTGATCTAAATGCAATTGCACAAGAATGCGTGAGCAATCTGACGGTAAATGCCGAAAAACGTGGCATTCAATTGTTCTATGAGGGGGAGACTTGTGAGCTGCGTGCAGACCGTGGCATGCTATTGGAACTGGTGGACAATCTGACAGCCAACGCAATCCGCTACAACAACGAAGGCGGCGAGGTACATGTGAAAGTGCTACACGAGAATATGCAGCCGGTGCTGATTGTATCGGATAACGGAATCGGGATTCCGAAAGATCAGCAGGAGCGTATTTTTGAGCGATTCTACCGCGTGGACAAAAGCCGTTCGAAGCAGACTGGAGGCACCGGACTTGGCCTTGCAATCGTAAAGCATATTGTGGAACTGCACGATGCACAGATTATGGTCGAGAGTGAGCCGGGAAAGGGAACCACAATGAAAGTGACATTTTAAAAATGAAACTGATATGTAAATGTGATAATTTATATATCAGTTTTATTTTTATATGTTTGACAGTGAACTACAGTCAACGTCATTCTGCTTTGCGGAAAGGATATTTACGCTTTCTGAATGTACTTCTCAATTCCCCTACGCATCGTTCATGTCGAAAAAAGTGTAATTCATGTCGCTGAAAGTCAAAAAGGATCTCCAGTTGATATAATTACTGTAATAAATCGTAAGTCAAAAGGGAGGAATTGCTTATGAATAGGATAAATAAAACAGGACGATGGATCTGTGCGCTGCTTGCGGCAGTCATGATGGTTGCGACATGTGCAGAGCCGACACAGGCTGTGACCGGCTACTCCAGTATTGCATGGGTAGACAATCTGGATTTTGCGGATATCAATGGCTCGGGAACGCCGATTAAGATGGTATACACAATGGAAAAGGACGGATCGTTTCTTGCAACCAGTTATGCTTTTAATCAGGAAAAACTGCATACAGGAGATACGATATATATTCGAGACTGGAATTATACCTGTTCCGGAAAGACGTATTATGGTGTCATCTATAAGGGGCGACTGATGTATGTAAATAAGAAGTACATCAATGAGAAACATCTGGTAGCTGTCAATCAGCCGAAGAGTGCGGTCGAGAAGAAAGTGGTAAAGAAAACCATTGTAGGAGATCTTTCGGAGCAGAATAACTGGTTCTATATTTATTCCAAGCCGAAGGAACAGCCGGTAAACTGCTATGGTGTTCTTCCTGTCGGAGAGACACTCGAAATCTTAAAGAAAGATTATAATTCCGAGTGGACACAGATTAAGTGGCAGAATCGTATCTGCTATATCAAAAAAGAAAATGTTTCGTATGCGGATTCCTATCTTGCCGGTGCCGGCAGAGGCTGCATGATGAATATCAAGCTTGCAAAGAAGGCAAAGCTGACCTATAGCGGCATTTTGAAAAACTATGACAAGGGACTGACGGAGAAAGAGTTTTATAAGCTGGCGGCATTATGGTGCAAAGCAACCGGAAAGAAGACGTTTGCATCGAGTAAGAAAGTTACCAGTAAGGTGATTACCCCCGAACAGTACAATGCACTGTTGAAAAAAATGGTGAATAAAACGAAAGCCGGAAATACAGTATATAAGGCAGCATCTGTGGGCACTTGGGACAACGAGAAGGTTACAAGAGATTCGGCAATCTCCCAGTTCTACCGTGCATATCAGGTGGTAACGAAGGATTATCTGATTTCCGGTCTGGAGTTTACGGTCAGTCCGGCTGATAATAAGGATCTCTATTTTGATATCTGGGGAACCCAGGGCGAAAACCTGTATCTGGAAAAGCGCAGCGGTGGAAAAGAACAGAACTTCTACATGAATTGCAACAACGGTTTCTGGCGTCTTCGCGGATGCTACGGAAATTATACCATCTGCAGTTCGACAAGGGATGTATATCAGGATTTCGTGGGCTTTGACAACCAGAAGCTGACCATTGAGACAAATGATGACGGAACCGTAAGTTTTAAGAATAAGGATGGATTATATCTTGATCTGATCAAGGGTGCGGTGCTGCATTCTCATTTGAAGTTTGCGCCGAAGTCGGACAGCAGCACGCAGAAGTTTGTGATTCATTATAATTAACAATTTCTGGCTGATGCTGGTGCTTGCGATGTTCGTAACCATCCTGCCGGAGTCCACACAGGCAGCTTTGTCCGGAGATGTCACGGATCCTTTCCATATTACTATATTTATGCAAAGCCGAAGGTAACGGATAAGAATTGAATTGGTGCGTTTGCTGTGGGCGCAAACGTATCGGTCATCAATGAAAATTATGACTCAAAGTGGACAGAAATTTGTATTTACTCTGAAGTGACGGAAATAATGATTATAGCACAAAGTGCTTCGCGGAAAGTTACCGCGGAGCACTTTTGACGTTATTATGCATATGCGGATGGTATCAAACTTGCATATCTTAAATTTGTGTGGCATAATCGAAAAGATAGAAATGATTAGCAATTGATTCTGCGTGCTTTTGAAGCCAAAGCGTGTAGAAATAAAGAACACATATTAAGAAAGAGGCGATTAAAATGTATCAGGAAGTATCACAATTACTGATGTATGGAGACTTAGAGGAGAATTCCATCCTCCGCCAGATGGCAGAATTATTTGGAAAGTACGAGACCGGAGAATACAACAAGACCGGCCTTGTGAGAGATATAAATACGCAGGTAAAGCGCATTTTAAAAGTAGCAACCGATTATGGATTTGATGATAATTTATGGCACAATTATCTTACATTTTTCCTCATGATGAGTGAAAATCCATTCAGTATGACTTGTGAGAAAGTCGGCGCAAGCGAGGGAAGTGTTAACGCACTCGTGGAAAATGATTTCCGCATTTTTAAGGCTTTATTTGATTATGATTTCGGACCGATTGAGCGTGATCTTGGAATCAACTGCTTCAGCCAGATTTCAAATTACAAAGCAATTCATAAAAAGGATCTCATGTACAACAAAAATGTAAGTGAGAAAGTGCGCTCATTGAGCAAAAAGCTCGAAGCTGCAAAGGATGAAAAAGAGTTCTTTGATGCGGTAACCGGATTTTATAAAGACTATGGTGTTGGTATGTTTGGCCTGAATAAGGCATTCCGCATTGATGATACCCCGCAGGGAAGCTTTACATTCCGTGCAATCAACAACATGGATACTGTGATGCTGGATGACCTTGTAGGTTATGAGATTCAGAAGAAAAAGCTCGTGGACAACACGGAAGCTTTTGTACAGGGAAAGAAAGCCAACAACGTACTGTTATTCGGTGACAGTGGTACTGGTAAATCCACAAGTATCAAGGCGATTGTCAATCAGTATTACAAAGACGGACTGCGCATGATTGAAATCTACAAGCATCAGTTCAAATATCTTTCTGAGATTATTGCTGATATCAAGAATCGTAACTATCGGTTTATTATTTATATGGATGACCTTTCTTTTGAGGAATTTGAGATAGAGTATAAATTCTTAAAGGCTGTCATTGAGGGTGGCGTAGAGACAAAGCCGGAGAATATTTTGATTTACGCGACTTCAAACCGCCGTCATCTGATCAAGGAGAGCTGGAACGACCGTAACGATCAGGATAACTCCAACGATCGTCATCATTCGGATACTGTGGAGGAGAAACTTTCACTGGTCAATCGATTTGGTGTTACGATCAATTACTCAAAACCAACACAGAAAGAGTACTTCGATATTGTAGAGCATCTTGCAAGACGTGCTGGAGTTACCATGAGTGACGAGCAGCTCCGTCTGGAAGCAAACAAGTGGGAATTGAGCCATGGGGGCATTTCCGGACGTACTGCAGAACAGTTCGTCAGCTATCTTGCTTCTCAGGAAGAGGCATTTCGTTAATAAGGAGATCACATGTTATATCAGATTTGTCATGGAGCAGTCTCTTTTGGAGATGAAGAGATTCTGCACGACATTAATTTTGAAATCAGAAATACAGAAAAAATTGCAGTTGTTGGTCGCAATGGCTGCGGAAAAACAACACTGCTGAAACTGATCCACGGAGAGGTTGACCTCGAAAAGCGTGACAGTGATGAGGATGTTTTTATTGCAAAAGCCGGAAATCCACAGATCGGCTATTTAAAGCAGATTGCATTTGAAGATCCGTCCATTACGCTCGAGCAGGAAGTGCGCAAGGTTTTTGCTCCGATGGAGCACCGGAAAAAAGAACTTGAGGCAGCCGCAGCCGCTTTGGAGACCGATTATTCTGAAGAGGCAGTGGCAAAATATACGGCAATGGAGGAAAAATTCAAGGAAGATGGCGGGTACTATTTTGAAAAAGAGTACGATGTGATCATCCGCAAATTTGGTTTTTCCGAAGAAGAACGCAAGAAACCATTATCGGAATTTTCCGGCGGACAGCAGACGAAGATCGCATTTATCAAATTGCTTTTGAGCAAGCCGGACATTTTGCTTTTGGATGAGCCGACCAACCACCTGGATATCACAACGATCGAGTGGCTGGAGTCTTATCTGAAAAATTATCCGAAGGCGGTCGTTGTTGTTTCCCATGACCGTATGTTTCTGGATAATGTCGTAGATGTGGTATATGAAATTGAGTATGGCACAGCGACCCGTTATCCGGGAAATTATTCGAACTTCATGGAGCGTAAGAAGGAAAATTATAATAAGCTGATGAAGGACTATAATGCGCAGCAGAAAGAAATCGCGCGTCTGCAGCGCATCGTGGATCGTTTCAAGAACAAACCGACGAAGGTTTCGATGGCACATTCCAAGGAAAAGGCCATCGAGCATATGGTAAAAATAGAGGCGCCGGACCGATTTGATACCCGTACTTTCCATGCCAACTTTGAGCCGGAAAAAGAAACCGGAAACGATGTACTTTTGATTTCTGATTTACAGATCGGGTATGATCATCCGCTTTCTACCGTTAATCTGGACCTGAAAAAAGGCGACAAGCTTGGAATCCTCGGCGGAAATGGCCTGGGCAAGTCAACTCTGTTAAAGACGCTGGTCGGACAGCTTCCGGCATTATCCGGTGGATATCATTTCGGAACCAATGTGCAGATTGGATATTTTGATCAGCAGATGGCGATGTATTCCAGCCGGAAAACTGTGCTGGATGATTTCTGGGATGAATTTCCGAATCTTACGGAGACCGAGGCAAGAAATGCACTTGGTGCTTTCATGTTCACAGGGGAAGATGTGTTCAAGAACATTGATATGCTCTCCGGAGGGGAAAAGGTGCGTCTTGCGCTCTGCAAGATTTTAAAGCGTCGCCCGAATGTCCTGATTCTCGACGAGCCGACCAACCATATGGATATCGTTGGGAAAGAAACATTAGAGAGCATGTTAAAAGACTATTCGGGTACACTGATCTTTGTTTCCCACGATCGTTATTTTGTGCGTAAAGTAGCCAATCGTTTACTGGTATTTGAAGACGGTACGACAAACCTTTATCAGTTTGGATATGAAGAATACCAGCAGAAACTGGATCGGGAGGCTGAAGAGTCAGCCGGCAGCTATCGTAAGACCCCGGCTGCCTTGGGCGGAGCAATCAGCCAGAATGGTGCATCCATTGCCTCAGGCAAAGCTTCCGGCGCAGCGGAAGCCGGTAAAATGGACGGAGCCGGGAAGAAAGCATACTATAATCCGGGCAAGGAACGTTCCAAGATTGAGAAAAAAGTAAAGCGTGCCGAGGAAGAACTTGCAGTCAAAGAAGAAAAGTTGGAGGCTTTAAAGGCAGAACTTTTAAGACCGGAGTATCAGTCCAGTTATTCCAAACTGACCGAGATTCAGGCAGAAATCGACGCATTGGAGGAAGAAATTCTGGAAGACATGGAGAACTGGGAGGCACTTTCCCAGCAACTCGAAGAGTTGGAAGTTTAAATCGATGGGACATCAATTTGAAAATTCTATAAGCTGTTGAAATAGGGCTACCGCAATCCCACTGGTTTTAGACAATGGGGAGTTCACTATGGTTAGTGTCCAAGGGATGCTCTTTTGTTTCGTAGGTAATAATTAAACGATCCTGTGGATAAATGCCATGACGCATGTATAATGAAACTTTGTCAACTGCATTCTTTTGGTATTCAGGTGTATCCATTATCCCGAAATGTTCCATTAGCAAAGGACGATAGGCTGAATCATTCGCCAACATTTGCTCGGCACCATTAAGAGAAGAATCAGCATGTCGCAGGTAAAAGGCAATTGCTTTTAATTCGTTTTATATATGATGATTAAAGGGCCAAAAGGTATCATCGATGCATGCTTGCATGCAATTCGATGTATACCTTAGTGACCCGCACTACACCGAGAAAGTAGCTATCATGAGAATATTAAATCATAATACGAAAAGGCTTGTAAATGATTTTAAAAACATACTGGAAAAATAAAAAAATATGCTAAAAAGCAGGTCGCTTAACGACCTGCTTTTTTGGAGCTTTAGAGATTGAAAATCTCTTCAGATGCGTATTACTACTGCATCTGCTGCTCCTGCTTCATGATCATTTTCTTAACCATCTCGCCACCGATAGAACCGGCCTGCTTAGATGTTAAGTCACCGTTGTAACCATCCTTTAAAGGCACTCCGATTTCGCTAGCAACCTCTTCTTTGAAACGCTTCATTGCTTCCTTTGCCTCCGGTACGGCCATACGGTTTGAACCGGATGAACTGTTGTTTGCTGACATAAAAGCCACCTCCTGATAAATAGTTTTTTCGTATTGTTTGCCGGACAGATTTGCCGACCGCACACAGGTGTCACAGGTCGACAAATCTGCTTGGGAAAACTGTAGATTACAATGTTCCGCAATGCTTTTTGCTCGACTCGTTTGTTCCTGTGTGCTTGAGAATATTGTGACCAGAAAAAAGCAAAATATGAAGAAAATACACTGACAATTAATGGAAGTTATCTGTGCAACGTGATATAATTTTATAAACTTGTTGTGCAAAAAAGGTACACAAATTTTTGTAGATATGTCATTGCTGTGGTGCTATCAAGAAAGATTTGAAGCTTTCAGATAGAATATACCGTTGTGATTGTGGCTATGTCGAGGATAGGGATTTTAATGCTGCTCTTAATCTAAGAAATGCTTTGACTTACGAAGTTGCACAATGAAAGCAAACGTAAGTATGTACTGCGGGCTATCGCAGGAATTTACGACTGTGGAGTGTACAAGAACTTGTGAGTAGCGTATTGTTTATAATCGCCAAAGCATACACATTGAAGCAGTAAGAAGTATCCGCAAGGACTTCAATTCTCGATGTGTTTGAGTTTATTTAAACACATTTTGAGTGGCAGATACGGTTACTGTGAATTTCAAGGATGAGGACGTACAGGAAGGAACGTTTTCCGATGCAGAAGATGTGAAAACAAGACTTTGTGTCAGAAGTTTGCGGGAAAGCTATTAAATAGCAGTATATCACTATAAACTATTGAAAATGTGGTCCGATATATATTACAAAGATAACCATAATGTTTATACCTCAAGTGCGACAGGATAACGTCAGGTATCACAGCATAAATTTGGTGTCAGGGTTAAGAGGTTTCGCAAATTTTCACTTGCAGATTATTGACAGTGAAAAAAACGCAATCTATAATTATGGTAAGGAATTGTAGTTTGTTTTAAATCTCACATATACTTAAAAGAACGGACAGAATGTAATGTGAAATGGTAAGGTAATTTTATAAAGTATAAAGGAGAGGATAATTATGAGAAAGTATGAAAAACCAATCGCAGTAGTAAACAGCAACTTGGCAGAAGGCGTGTATGCAGCTAGTGGATGTTATACGGCAACAGCATCTATTCATCAAACACCAGATGGTGGTGGGCAAGGCACATATCGTATTCAGGTTAATGGAAAACATGATGCTGATCATACAAAAGAGGCGCAGACACTTACGATTACATTTAATCAGAGTGTTACATATGAAAGCTCAAATGGAACTTTGACATCAGCTGCAACAGGTACAACATTAGTAATTGATTATAAATATCATCAGAATCCGCAAGATAATATTGGATTGGGAGATCTTGTAGTTACATCAGGTGCAGGGTTGGTGATTAATGACGTGAAAATTTCGGATTAAATTTGTTTAGCACTTGATCAACATAAAAATAGAGGTGAGTATATAAAAACATATGAGAAACCATTAGTAATGGTTAATAATGATTTGGCAGAAGGCGTATATGCAGCTAGTGGTGCTGGTAATAATACAGTAATAAGTTCAAAATATGCGCTTACAAGGAAATATGCTGGAGATCAGTATAATATGTATGAACAGTATATTATTAAATTCCCGGATTTGCCGGAAAGCGGTGTACAGAATAAGATTAGTGTTGATCTGACAGTAAATGGAAGTGGTGTTACAAGTGCTTGGGCTATGAATACAGGTTCTATCTCATACAATGGCAAGTCAATTACTATTAATTTAGACAGATGGCAAAATTGGATGGAATTTCAAGTAGAATGTAGTGCTCACGATTTTACGCTTAGTTAGAGTGTGTGAAACTTTTTCTGCAAATAGCTAATAACAGCAAGGTCTTCTATGGTAAAATATAAATCATAGGAGGCCTTTTATTATGGCAAGAAGAGAAAAGAAACCTGTACACAAAGTAGTAATGACAGAAGGAAAGCGAAACATCATTCAGCAACTTCTTCAGGAGTATGATATTGAAACCGCTGAAGATATCCAGGATGCGCTTAAGAATCATTATCAAAGCAGTTGCTGGACAAGGGTATGCTTGTGTTGAAAGCGGAAAAAAAGTTAAAGAGGCTGATTTTGAGTGGTCACCTGGTATGGATGAGCTTGGAAATATCGAAATTAGTGACTTGGATCCTACAAAAAAATATGAAATTTATACGAAAAATTATACATCAGATCCAATTAAAGCTGACCAGATTGTAGATTTGTCAAATACTTAAAATTGTAAACGAAGAATTTGAAAAGATTCACACTGTATCGGTTTCAGGATTGGAAAGTGTGGAGATATGTCGGCAAGCATTTGAGAAAGATCTAATGGCCGCAATCGATAAGGATGCTGAGGCGAAAAAAGTTCAGGTAAAAGTGGAAACAAGAAACACTTCTATTATTGTTAAGACGGAAAACGGGCAGGAATATATAGCATTGGATAAAAATGCAGATATAAGTAAGGTTGATGATGCGCATTGGTATGGATTTGATCGTGCTGATAGTAATGGAAATATTGAAATTGAAGAATTAGCAAGTGATATTACATACGTTGTATACACACGAATTCATGGATTATCACCGAAAGCAGCGAAAAACGCAATTTCGTTATCTGAGGCAGAAGGAGTTTTTGTCGTTTTTAAGAATTGTAATACCTCGCTGGAAGGAACTGTTTCTTATGATGAACAGAGCAACGAATTAAAACTTAATATTCCATTTATAGTGAAAAATGTTGCTATTTTCTATGGTGATGAAGATTGTGAAGGAGAAATACGTGTTGTAAATGCGGATGGTTTGACGCTTAACTTGGAATCGTTTAGTGAAGATGAAATCCAGTTTGTTTTTGGGAAAAAACCTAGTGCAAAAGAGTATAATATCAAATTTCAGTATGTTGTAATTGTGGGGGAGCGTGAGGCTTGAGTTGGTACAAAAGAATTTACGGCTCATTTTACAATACCACAAGAGTTTTTGGATAAGATTCAAGAAGAGAAGTAATGATAAGATTACAAGGAGAAAAACAAGTTTAACTATTGTAACTGCTTTTATAGGTGGATTTGATCAAAGCTACAAAGGAAGTATTTATGTAGATGATACAGTAGTTTCGACGGTAAAGCATTAAAGGTAACAAAGACTGCATTGAATGTAAAAGTCGGTAAGAAAGTTACCATTAAGGTAATGGCAACTCTTGTAGCAAAGGTTACCTATAAGTCTTCTAATAAAAAGATTGTTACTGTGATGGACAAAGGTGTTGTCAAGGGTGTTAAGAAGGGCAAGGCAACGATCACGGTAAAGGCGAACGGAAAGACCGTAAAAGTTAAAGTTGCTGTTAAATAAAAGAATTTTTGATTTGTAATACTGAGTAGTACATATTATGAAAAGGCATAAAACAAGGTCAAAAGAGACTCTGTTTTATGCTTTTTCTATATTTTGATGGATAGGAGCTCTTTAAAGGTTGCTCAGACTATGAGGTCTGGGCAACCTTTTGGCTTTAAGCTTTCTTTTGGGAAAAGGATATGTCATAAGGGTATGATGTATTCGAATCTGCAGTTGACAGCTGAATCTAACTACGTTATTCTATACTCACGAAACTCAAATAATTCATATGCGATGTTGCGTTTTACATCGGTGCAAATCATTAAGAGTGTAGTTTTCATGCACTCGCAATACCATGAAGTTTTAATTGAATATTAGGGAAGGCAGTGGCGTGAATGTATATTGCGAAATTCATGGCGTATGCTATAATATGATTACAAAGCGGATCTGACTTTCCCGGTATAAATAGAAAATTTCATTTACACATATGGGGAAAGTGAGGAAAACTGTATGATCAATAAGAAGTACAAGGATCGGTTGTTTTGTCTGCTGTTTGGAAATGAAGAATACAAGGATAATATATTATCTTTGTATAACGCGTTATGCAATACTTCCTATACGAACACGGACGACATCCAGATCTATACGATCGAGGATGTTATCTATATAAAAATGAAGAATGATGTTTCAATCCTTCTTGATAGTTTTTTGTATTTATGGGAGCAGCAAAGCACATTTAATCCGAATATGCCGATCCGAGGCTTGTTGTACTTTGGAAAGATGTATGACAAATATATTACAGAGAACCATCTTAATATTTATGGAAAGGCGCTTATAAAATTGCCAACTCCCAAGTATACCGTATTGTATAATGGAATGGATGAGCAGCCAGCGTTTATGCAATTAAGGCTTTCGGATTCTTTTATTAATCCGGATACCAGCGGAGACTTTGAGTGGACAGCAAATATGGTCAATCTTAATGACGGTAAGAATGATGATTTGCTAGATAAGTGTCAGCCGTTGAAGGAGTATATGATATTGATCAATGAGATCCGCAAAAACAGTGTAAGCATGGGTTTTGAAGATGCTGTTGATACGGCGGTAACTGATTGTATCGAGCACAATATTTTGAAAAGTTTTTTACTCAAGCACAGGGCGGAGGTGTTGGACGTGTGTATTACAGAATATAATGAAAAATCATTTGTTGATGGCATACGTGAGGAAGGTCGTAAGGAAGGGCGTAAGGAAGGGCAAAATCTTCTTGCAACAGTGGTTTTGCGTCTGCGAAATGGAGAAACTCCGGAGCAGATTCTGGCAAGTGGCGTAGATGCCAAAACGATTGAGCTGGCAGAAACAATTAAGTAAAAATTAAGAGAAAAGGCATAAAACAAGGTCGAAAGAGACTTTGCTTTATGCCTTTTTCTGTGAATCAAAAGAAATAGAATTTGAGACCATTTCAAGTTTTGTGTAAACGTTAAAAACTGATATAAGATTTGTGAATAGTTACAAATGGGCAGAGCCGATTTTCCGGATTCTGCCCATATCTGCATTATACAGTAGTTTTTAGGCATGTCAATAAAACCTGCCTAAAATTGACTGCTTTACAGGTTCCGTCCTGCCTATTTTTTCTTTCGCTCTAAAAATCCTTAACCATTCGCTCAATCTCATCTTCATCCAATACCACACATTTCTTATCCCGAATCGCATAAACCCGTTGACAGATATTCAGTACTGTTGGACGGTGTGTTGTGACAATACATGTCCTTGGGTAATCATCTTTCATAATATTCTTTAATACGGCACGTTCGGTAGCAACATCCAATGCGGAAGTGGCTTCATCCAGTAACAGAATTGGCGATTTGCGCAGCAGTGCACGTGCGATGGAAAGCCGCTGGGCCTGTCCTTCGGAAAAACCGCCACCGCGCTCCTTGATTTCGCTGTTGATGCCGTCTGGCAGCCGATTGACGAAGTCCCATGCGCAGGCAGATTTTAATGCTTCAATAATTTCATCATCGGTAGCATCCGGTTTTACGACGCGCATATTTTCTGCAATCGTGCCGGAGAACATCGTGTTTCCCTGTGGAACATAGGAGAAAAGTTTTCGCGCGGAAGCAGTCAGAGGAAGGCTTTCCGAAGAACCATCTGCTGATATAGAAGAGAGTGTGCCTTCGCCGGATTGTGGGCATAAAAGCGCCAGAATCAGGCGGAGCATTGTTGTTTTTCCCTCGCCGGAAGGACCGACCATAGCGATGATTTCGTGTGGATGCGCTTTGAGGTCTGCGTGTTCAAATACTTCCGTGCTGTTGTGGTAAGAATAGCTGATATCATGCAATTCCAGACTGATACCGTCTCCATGATGCCTTTCCGCAAAACGGGAAAAGTCATCGTCTAAGGAATAATCTTCCTGTGGCATTTCCAAAATGTCCATCAGACGTCCGGCGGAGGTTGTCAGACTGATGGCAGAAGGAACCATGTTGATCAGTGAATTTAATGCACCCGTCAAAGTACCTGACAGGGAGAGAAAAAGTGTCATCGTACCATATGTAATTGCGCCGCTCCACACACGGTAAATTCCCCAGCCATAAGAACTGTAAGAAACCAAAAATCCAACGATAGACATGATAAAAGAAGTTACCATGGACATTTTCTGAAAGTCCAGACGCATGGAAATATAGTCTTTCTGGAGATTTTTTAACTTTTCAATATAGGTAGTGATCGCACCGAATGCTTTGATTGTCTGGATGTTGGAAAAGGCCTCCTGATTGAATCCGGACATTTTCGCATTCATGGCAGCACTTCGCTTATTGTTATTTACCATTCGGTTCATCAATGTACGGGACATGAGCAGAGATACCGGGATGCCGATAAATGAAAAAATGGCAAACGTCCAGTCCTGATAAATGACAATCGCGAACGCACTGATGAATTTGAATATATTGATGATCAGATTTGGAATCCAGCTTAAGATACCACTTGAAATCGTTGAGGCATCGGAACTCCAGCGTGTCAGCAAATCACCGGTATGATAATTTGTGATGGATTCCCAGTCGGTGACCAGCATTTTGGAGAAAATGTCAGCTTTGATTTCTGCATCGACTTTCAGGCTGATCCAGTTGGAAGCATAACTTGTAATCTGACTGACCAGCGTATTGCCGATGGACAGGCCGACCATAAGACAGAATGTCTGGACAAGTTTTCCGGTCTGGTGTCCGGTGATGATATCGACCAGGTCTTTGGAAACAACACTGCTTCCCAGGCCGACAACTGTACCAAAGAGCCCGAGCGCTGTATAAAAAATCATGGCCAGCCAATAGTGCCTTGCGTATTGATAAATCCATTTTGTCTGACGGATCATATCTTTTAGCATGCCCTCTTTGATACGGACATGAATATGTTTTAAAGTTTCTAACATGTTGCAGTACCTTTCAAGTAATCATCAATGGCTTCCTTCATAGTGGCAGCAGCTGCGTTTCCCATATTGCAGCAGAGACGTGCCACATAGATTTCAGAAGACAAATTTTCTGTAAAATGCAGATTTGTGTGAAGCTGCTCCTTTGTCCAGGACGGCGAGATGAGCCGCTGCGAAACAAGAAGAGCTTTTTCGTGCAGCTCTAAAGATTCTATATGGTTTTCCGATGCCTGTTGCAGGAGAATGATACCTCCGAGCGGATATGTTTTGATGTCAAAAATTTCGGAAGTTCCGCACCACGGAAGACCGTAGACCACAGGTGTCCCATCTTTGAACGACAAAAGGTTGAGATCACCGTTGATCAACGGCGTATCATAAAGCTTGTGCCACAAATTTGTGTGAGTGGATTTTCCTGTGCCGGACGGGCCGGAAAAAAGCCAGGCTTTTTCCCTATAATAAATAGAAGCAGAATGTAGTGCAAAGATACCGCTTTTCTGTGCCCGGTAAAGATAAAAAAGCCGCATGGCATGAAACAGATCTTCCACCAGCTGTTCATTGCAGAATGGGGAACAGTAAATGTCGGCCTGTGTAGCATCTTTGGTGACACGCCCTTCATACACACCGCTCATGGATGGAAACAGGAACGTGTAGAAACTGTCACAGTCCATGATATAGAGATCCTGATTACGCAGAAGCAGTGTTCCATTTCCTTTTGTGGAAGGATAATAGCCGTGAATCTGAATTGTCAGATCCGGTTGCCGGTCTGCCGGAAGTCCGGATTCAAAGGCATCAAATTTATCAGAAAAAAATGCTTCTTTTCCACGGAATGCAACATAAAGTTCTCCGATACATAAAATTTTACAGAGTGGTTCGGGTTGTGCAGGGGCAGCATAGCCGGTGATCATTCCAAAAGTGCTGAGTGTGGAAAGGAAAGTTTCCATGTCTTCTTTAAAAGAAGGGAGATCCTCCGGGGTGCCATCAAAAAAAGTAAAAAATTTATGCAATAATTCGTCAGATGATATTTCCTGCGCTAAGGTTTGCCACAAAAATACACTGGTATCATTGAGCTGCACGCCGCGTTTTAAATCAGCGATATTTTGTCCGTATGGGAGCAGATAGGGTACACCTGCAATGGTTTCCAAAAGATATCCGTCTGCCTGTTTCATATATTCCTCCAGAAGCGCCTGCATCGAAATTGTTTTCAGGCATTATTTATACCTGATTATAGCATTTTTCAGGGTAAAATGCTATGATGGATGAGAAAACAAAAAAGAATATGACAGGGAAAGAAAAAGAAGAGATTGAAGGAAAAAACAACGGAACGAATTGATATAGAAATGCTTTTAGAAGATGGAAAAATCATACAGATCAAACCACAGGGGTATAGCATGTATCCGCTGCTTTTGCCGGGACGTGATGAGGTACAGATTGAAAAAACAGACATCACAAAAGTAAAGAGAGGTGATGTTCTTCTGTATCGAAGGCAGGAGGGAATTCTCGTGCTGCATCGTGTGTATCGCAGAACAAAGGATGGATTATACATGGTGGGGGATAATCAGACAGAAATCGAGGGGCCGCTTGCACTTAGTCAGGTGCGGGGCAAAATGATCGCTGTCAGAAGAAACGGAAAAAGCTTTTCCACAGGGAATCCTCTATATGTGATTTTCAGCCGGATATGGCTGATTTTACGGCCTTTTCGCCCTGTAATTTCCAAAATAATACATAAAATGCATCCTTTTCGCGAAGCAAATTAAAAAAAAGCTTGTAAAATCAGCATTTCCTATGCTATAATGCTTAAATGACTGTAGTAGTCGCAGTATGCCCTTTTATAAAATGGCATACAAAGGATAAAGAGTGTACATGGAATTGATATATATAAGGAGGAAACAATTAAAATGAGTGTACAGGTTGAAAATTTAGAGAAGAATATGGCAAAGCTTACCATCGAGGTTCCGGCAGAAGAGCTGGAGAAGGCTATTGAGTCAGCTTACCAGAAACAGAAGAAACAGATCAGCGTTCCTGGTTTCCGTAAAGGAAAAGTTCCGAGAGCTATGATCGAAAAGATGTATGGCGCAGGTGTATTCTATGAAGATGCAGCCAACACCCTGATGCAGCAGAATTACCCATCTGCAGTAGATGAGAGTGGAATTGATATCGTATCCCGCCCGACTGTAGATGTTGTACAGATCGAGAAAGGAAAGCCTTTCATCTTTACAGCTGAGGTTGCTGTTAAGCCAGAGGTTACACTCGGAAAATACATGGGAGTAACAGTTACAAAGATTGATACTACCGTAACAGATGAAGAAGTTGACGCTGCATTAGAGCAGGAGCGCAACAATAATGCAAGAACAGTTACTGTAACTGACAGACCGGTTGCAGAAGGTGATACAGCTGTTATCGATTTTGAGGGATTCGTTGACGGTGTTGCGTTTGAAGGCGGCAAGGGAGAGAATCATCCATTAGAGATTGGTTCCCACACATTTATCGATACATTCGAAGATCAGTTGGTTGGAAAGAATGCTGGAGATGAGGTTGAAGTTAATGTAACATTCCCAGAGCAGTATCAGGCAGCTGACCTTGCTGGAAAGCCAGCTACATTCAAGGTTAAGATCAACGAGATCAAGGCTAAGGAGCTTCCAGAGTTAGATGATGAGTTCGCACAGGATGTATCCGAGTTCGATACTTTAGCTGAGTACAAGGAAAGCTTAAAGAAGAACCTTGAAGAGAAGAAAGTAAACGAAGCTAAGCGTACAAAAGAAGACGAAGCAGTACAGAAGATCATTGACAAGTCCAAGATGGATCTGCCGGAGGCAATGATCGATACACAGTGTGAGACAATGGTAGAAGAGTTCGCTCAGAGAATCGCACAGAGTGGTCTTTCAATGGATCAGTACTTACAGTTCTCAGGACTTACAATCGACGGATTAAAGGAGCAGGTTCGTCCAGAAGCTATCTCCCGTATCCAGGGAAGCCTTGTTCTTGAGCAGATTGCTAAGGAAGAAAACATTGAAGTTACAGACGAAGATGTAAATGCAGAGATCGAGAAGATGGCTGCAAACTACGGTATGGAAGCTGATAAGCTCAAAGAGTACATGGGAGACGCAGAGAAGGATTCCATGAAGAAAGAACTTGCAATTACAAAGGCAGTAGATCTTGTAATGGCTAACGTTAAGGAGAGAGCTAAGGCAAAGAGCAAGAAGGAAAAAGAGGCAGAGGCTGAGGCAGAAGCATAATTCCGGTTGCTTAAATGAATGATATAGACTGGTCTGGGCAAAACCAGACCGGTCTTTTACACTTTTATTAAGGAGGCGTTTTTCTATGAGTTTAGTACCTTATGTCATCGAACAAACGAGCAGAGGCGAGAGAAATTATGACATCTACTCCCGTTTATTAAAAGACAGAATTATCTTCCTTGGAGAAGAAGTAAATGAGACAACTGCAAGTCTTGTAGTTGCCCAGCTGTTATTTTTAGAGTCTGAAGATCCGGGAAAGGATATCCAGTTATATATCAATTCTCCGGGTGGAATGGTAACTGCAGGTATGGCAATCTATGACACAATGCAGTATATCAAATGTGATGTGTCTACCATCTGTATCGGTCTGGCTGCAAGTATGGGAGCGTTCCTTCTTGCAGGTGGAGCAAAGGGCAAGCGTTATGCGCTTCCGAACGCAGAGATCATGATCCACCAGCCATCCGGTGGAGCAAAAGGTCAGGCAACAGAAATCGAGATCGCAGCAGAGAACATCTTAAAGACAAAGAAACGTCTGAATGAGATCCTTGCTGAGAATACAGGAAAACCTTACGAGGTTATCGCAGCAGACACCGAGCGTGACCATTATATGTCCGCACAGGAAGCTGCTGATTATGGATTGATTGATGGTGTGATTACAAAAAGATAATGTAACATCCTCTACGATAATTTAAGAGGCGTTACCTGATGCCTCTGGCCAAAACCGCCAGAGGTATTCTTGAATAAGGGGTAGGCATCCCTTGCATAAGGAGTGAATTATGGCAGGAAAGAATGATGGAAAAATTCGCTGCTCTTTTTGCGGCAAAACACAGGATCAGGTAGGAAAACTGATTTCTGGACCAAATGGTGCATATATCTGCGATGAGTGTGTAGATATCTGTGCTGAAATTATTGAGGAAGAAAATTTCGATGAGAGCAAGGACTCTTCTGCAAAAGAAGATATCAATCTGATCAAGCCGGAAGAGATGAAGGCATTTTTAGATGATTATGTAATCGGACAGGATCAGGCAAAGAAAGTGCTCTCCGTTGCAGTATATAATCATTACAAGCGTGTGCTTGCAGGAAATGATCTGGGTGTGGAACTTCAGAAGAGTAATATTCTTATGCTGGGACCGACTGGTTCCGGTAAGACACTTCTGGCACAGACTTTGGCGCGCGTGATCAATGTTCCGTTTGCAATCGCAGATGCGACAACTTTGACAGAGGCCGGTTATGTAGGTGAGGATGTGGAGAACATTCTTCTGAAACTGATTCAGGCAGCTGATTATGATGTGGAGCGTGCGCAGCATGGTATCATCTACATTGATGAGATCGATAAGATCACAAAGAAATCAGAGAATGTATCGATCACAAGAGATGTGTCCGGCGAAGGTGTGCAGCAGGCACTTCTTAAGATTCTTGAAGGAACCGTTGCATCCGTTCCGCCACAGGGAGGTCGTAAGCATCCGCAACAGGAACTGATCCCGATTGATACCACCAATATTCTTTTCATCTGCGGTGGTGCATTTGATGGATTAGAGAAAATTGTTGAGTCTCGTATGGACGCTTCTACCATTGGCTTCAATGCAGAAGTAAAAGCAAAATCAGAGATGAATATCAGTGATGCATTCAAACGTGCGCTTCCACAGGATTTTGTTAAGTTCGGTCTGATTCCGGAATTTATCGGACGTGTACCAATTACCGTATCTTTGGATGCACTGGATCGCAACGCTTTGATCCGTATTTTACAGGAACCAAAGAATTCTCTGATCAAGCAGTATACGAAGCTGTTCGAACTTGACGGCGTGGGACTTGAATTCAAAGATGATGCCGTTGAGGCAATTGCGGATAAGGCTTTGGAGCGCAAGACCGGAGCCAGAGGACTTCGTGCAATCATGGAAGCAGTTATGCTCGATCTGATGTACCGGATTCCATCCGATGAGACCATCAGTAAGTGTGTGATTGACAAAGCACTGGTAGAGAAGAATCTTGCTTTGGATGGAAGCGAAGTGCCTGCCATCGAGAAGAAAGACGAAGAAAAAGATGAGGAACTTGCGTCTTAATCAGGAGTAGATACAAGTGGAAGATAAAATATATACAATACCTGCGGTTGCCCTGCGCGGAATGACCATTCTGCCGGGGATGGTCGCACATTTTGACATCAGCAGAGAACGGTCCATCAAGGCGGTCGAGACAGCAATGATGGGAGATCAGTTGATTTTTCTTGTGACGCAGAAGAATGCAAACGAGGAGAATCCACAGGTCTCCGATCTGTTCTCCATTGGTGTTGTGGCGAATATCCGACAGGTAATTAAATTACAAAATGATATTGTGCGCGTTCTCGTAGAGGGAAGCAACCGCGCAGAATTATATGAATTTACAGAAGAAACAGAATATATTGAGGCACGTATTATTTCTTACGAGTCACAGAACGATGAAGATCTGCCGGAACAGGCTGCGTCTGCAATGTGCATGAGTGTACAGGAGACTTTTGCCAAGTATGCAAAGCTTCATGGAAAAATCAGCCGGGAAGTGGTACATCAGGCGGAGGAGGAACGCAATCTCTCACAGCTTCTCGATTATGTGGGAAATAATCTGCCGGTGCACTATGATGAAAAACAGAAGATTCTTGAGGCCATCAGTCTGACGCAGCGCTACGAAGTACTTTTGGGTATGCTGTTGCAGCAGATCGAAATTCTTGCGATCAAGAAAGATTTCCAGAAAAAAGTGCAGGAACGTGTGGAAAAGCATCAGAAAGAATACGTTCTTCGTGAACAACTGGCTTTGATCCGGGAGGAACTTGGCGAGACAAATACGGATTCCGACGCAGAAGAATATGAAAAGAAGCTCAAAGAATTACAGGCTTCCAAGGAAGTGAAGGATCGTATTCACAAGGAAATCCAGCGTTTCAAAGGCATTTCGGCGAATTCTTCCGAGAGCACGGTAAGCCGTGGGTATATTGAAACATTGTTAGAACTTCCGTGGGAGAAAGAATCGGTTGATAATAAGGATTTAGAACAGGCAAAGAAGATTCTTGATGAGGATCATTATGGTCTGGATAAAGTAAAGGAACGCATTTTGGAGTTCCTTGCTGTCCGTAATCTGACAGGAAAAGGTGAAAGCCCGATTATTTGTCTGGTAGGACCTCCGGGAACCGGTAAGACAAGCATTGCCCGCTCTATCGCAAAGGCGCTGGATAAGGAATATGTACGCATTTCCTTAGGTGGTGTCAGAGATGAGGCGGAGATTCGCGGTCACAGAAGAACTTATGTGGGAGCGATGCCTGGACGAATCGTTGCGGGACTTCGGACGGCAGGCGTTCGCAATCCGCTCATGCTTTTGGATGAGATTGACAAGATGAGCAGCGATTACAAAGGCGATACCGCATCAGCAATGCTTGAGGTTCTTGATTCGGAACAGAATCACAAGTTCCGCGATCATTACGTGGAGTTGCCAATTGATTTGTCAGAAGTGCTTTTTGTTGCAAGTGCAAACTCCCTGCAGGACATTCCGGGACCATTGATGGATCGCATGGAGATTATTGAGGTGAGCAGTTATACGGAGAACGAGAAGTTCCATATTGCAAAGGATCACCTCATGGCAAAGCAGTTCGCAAAGAATGGCATCGAAAAGGGGCAGTTGAAAATCACTGACAAGGCATTGAAGGATATGATTTCTTTCTATACGAGAGAGGCCGGTGTCCGTGGACTTGAGCGCCGGATTGGAGAAATCTGCCGCAAGAGTGCGAGAAAGCTGTATGAGAAGGAGACTGACAAAGTCCGTGTTTCTGCCGGCAATCTTGAAGAGTATCTTGGTAAAACAAAGTATCGTCCGGACAAGAAGAATAAAAAGGATGAAGTTGGAATTGTGCGTGGACTTGCATGGACAAGCGTTGGCGGTGTGACTCTTGAAATTGAAGTCAATGTAATGCCGGGCAAAGGAAATCTGGTACTTACCGGAAAGCTTGGAGATGTCATGAAAGAGTCTGCACAGACCGGCATCAGTTATATTCGTTCCATTAGTGGACAGTATGACGTGAAGCCGGAATTTTTCCAGGAGAATGACATCCATATCCATATTCCGGAGGGAGCGGTACCGAAAGATGGACCATCGGCAGGTATTACGATGGCACTTGCCATGCTTTCTGCTATTACTAATCATCCGGTGCGCGCAGATATTGCAATGACCGGAGAAATCACGCTGCGGGGGCGCGTACTTCCAATCGGAGGTCTCAAGGAAAAACTGCTGGCAGCAAAGAATGCAGGAATGCATACTGTATGCGTTCCAAAAGAAAACGAAAAAGATCTCAGCGAGATTTCAGAAGAAATTACAGAAGGAATGGAAATACTTCTGGTGGAACATATGGATCAGGTAATAAAGGCTGCTTTTGTATAAGACAGCCTTTATTGTTACACTGCAAAAGTAAGTGCGCACTTTTTTATCGTAGAAAAGAGGTACCGTATGGTAATAAAAAATGTAAATCTGGAGACCGTGTGTGGAATTACGAGTACAATTCCGGACAATATGCTTGATGAAGTGGCTTTCGCCGGAAAGTCAAACGTGGGAAAGTCATCCCTGATCAATGCGCTGATGAACCGAAAAGCGCTGGCCCGTACTTCATCCCAGCCGGGAAAGACCCAGACGATTAATTTTTATAATGTCAATGAATCGATGTATCTGGTGGATCTGCCGGGATATGGTTATGCGAATGCAAATGTGGAAATCAAGGCGAAGTGGGGACAGATGATTGAGAATTATCTGCATACTTCCAAGCGCCTGAAAGCGGTGTTTCTGTTGATCGATATCCGCCACGAGCCATCGGAAAATGATCAGCTGATGTACGAGTGGATGGAGCATCAGGGATATGCACCGATTATTATTGCAACCAAAGCAGACAAGTTAAAACGTGGACAGGTTATCCGCCATGTGCAGATGATCAGGGAAGTGTTGCAGATGGAGCCGGAATCCATAGTGATTCCGTTTTCGGCAGAGACAAAGCAGGGGCGCGAAGAAATCTGGGAGCTGATTGATTCCCTTGTGGAAATCCCGGAAGAAATTCTTGAGGAACAAAAGGAAAAAGAACAAAAGAAACAAAAAGAACAGGCGCAGAAAAATGATGCACCTGTCCGCAAGCCACGGTGGAAAGCAACGGATCGTCCGGTGGCAAAGAAAACACAGAAGAAAGCAGCGGCAAAAAAGAAAGCAAATAAAAAGAAAGGATAGTGTCAAGTTTTCTATGAAAAAGAATAAGAATTTGTTTGTATGTCTGATGCTGGCCGGCATTCTGCTGGTGTCTGTCCTTATCGGAACTGTGGCTGCCCGCAGGCAGGAAACACCCGCATCCAAAGAGCTTACGGTAGTTACTTCTTTTTATCCAATGTATATTGCAGCCGAGAATGTTATTGGAGATGCCACAGATGTGAGACTCGAAAATCTCAGTGAACCACAGACCGGCTGTCTGCATGACTTTCAGCTGACGCCGGAAGATATGAAGCTTTTGAGCACGGCGGATGTGTTTATCATCAATGGAGGCGGAATCGAATCGTTTATGAAAGATGTGGCGGCAGCTTATCCGGATCTTACGATCATTGAGGCCTGTGAGAATGTGCAGCTTCTTGCCGAGGGGAACGACGAAAATGCACATGCATGGATGAGTATTGCGGCATATGAGACACAGGTGCAGACGATTGCAGATGAACTGGGAAAAGCAGATGCAGCACACAAGGACCTCTATGAGGCAAATGCAAAAGCCTATAAAGAAAAGCTGGAGCCTTTGAAGGAACGCCAGAAAAAGATTGCAGAAGCAGCAAACGGGCAGAATGTGATTCTGTTCCATGAAGCCTATGATTATGTAGCAGAGGATTACGGATTGAATGTCAGTTATGTGCTGGATCTGGATGAAGAGCGACAGGTCAGCGCCGGAGAGATCGCGGATGTGCTCGCAGCGGTCAAAAAGGATCATGTAAAATATATCCTGGCAGAGGAACTTTATGGAAAAAGCACCGGCGATACGATCGAGGCAGAATCCGACGTGAAGGTGTTGTATCTCGATCCTCTGAACAAAGGCAACTATGATGCGGACAGTTATCTGGAAGGAATGTCAAAGAATATGGACATTCTCGAACAGTATCTGGACAGATAGAAAGGAGCGCAGCCATGCGCAAGATTATTAACCCTTGTGGGTTTCATTGTATCAAGGTAAATCACCTTGGCGTAAAATTCAATGAACAGATTGTGCTGGATGATGTGAATCTGCACATTCACTGCGGATCGCTCAATGCGATCATTGGAAAAAACGGTGCGGGAAAATCAACCTTGATCCGGGCGGTGTTAGGCAATATCCCACATACCGGAGATATTGAGTTCCGCGACACCAAGGATGGAAAAATACAGAAATTAAAAATCGGATATGTGCCACAGTCGGTCAATATTGAGAAAGATACACCGGTCAGTGTGTATGACCTGTTGGCAAGTTACGAATCTCATTATCCGGTATTTCTGCCAAAAAGCCGTAAGCTTTATGAAAAAATTAAAGAGAATCTGAGCGTGTTTGAGGCAGAAGACCTCATTGACAAGCAGGTATGTAATCTTTCCGGCGGACAGTTGCAGCGAGTCCTTTTGTCCTTAGCAGTTATGGATGAGCCGAATTTGCTGCTTTTGGATGAGCCGGTATCCGGTATCGACCAGAATGGTATGGAACTTTTTTTCCGTACGATGACATATCTCAAGGAGCATTATGATCTGGCAATCATTCTGATTTCCCATGATCTGGATTATGTGGCAAAGTATGCGGACCATGTGGTGCTTTTGGATAAAACGGTTTTAAAGCAGGGAACTGTCCGGGAAGTGTACGACAGTCCCGAGTTCGAGCGAATCTTTTCGATTGGCAGTGAAGAAAAATGGATCAAGGAGGAGAATGCAGATGAGTAACTGGTTTGCCTGGCTGGATTATGGTTTTATGAAAAATGCGTTGATTGCGATTCTGATCATCACTCCTTTGTTCGGGCTGATGGGCACGATGATCGTAAATAAAAAGATGGCATATTTTTCGGATGCATTGGGACATTCGGCACTCACCGGAATTGCTGTGGGTGTGGTCTGTGGCATGCAGGATACGAATTTGTCCATGGTATTGTTTGCCATTGTTTTTGCATTGCTTTTAAATAAAATCGGGAGTGCAGGGATTGCGACAGACACAATTATATCGGTATTTTCTTCCTGTTCGGTGGCAATTGGACTTGCGATATTGTCAAAAGGCGGTAATTTCAGCAAATATTCGAGTATTCTTGTCGGAGATGTATTAAGTATCACAAGACGTGAGATTTTCTATCTTGTAGCAATTTTCGTAGTGACGATTGTATTCTGGGTACTTTGCTTTAACTGGCTGAATGCAGTCTGTATTCATCGCGCATTGGCGGGAAGCAAACAGATTCCTGTGCGTCTGATGGACAATATTTTTGCAGTATTGGTGGCATTGATCGTAACGCTTTCCATCAAATGGGTCGGTATTCTGATTATCAATGCGCTACTTATTCTTCCGGCGGCTTCGAGCCGGAATATCTCGGTAAATATGCGGGAGTATCATCTGTTTTCCGTAATCTTTTCCGTATTTTCCGGTGTGGTGGGACTTGTGCTGTCCTATTATACGAATGTGGCGACCGGCCCGACCATTGTAATTATTGCTTCCGTGATTTATTTCATGACTTATTTTTTCGGAAAAAAGTGCAAAGAATAAAATTCAGATGATTATTTTTCTCATATGATACACGCGGATTTGACCGCAAAACATTCTTATGGTACAATTGTTGTATACAAAATACAGAGGAAATACACATGGATGAAATTAAGTTAAAAGCGTTAGCGAAGATTAATCTCGGACTGGATGTGGTCAGAAGACGGGAGGATGGATATCACGAGGTGCGTATGGTGATGCAGACAATTCATCTGTACGACCAGCTTCTTATTCAGAAGAGTGAGACGCCGGGCATTCAGATACATTCGAACCTGAGCTTTCTTCCGGTCAATGAAAACAATCTGGTGTATAAAGCCGGAAAATTGCTGATGGATGAGTTTGATATTCACACAGGCGTATCCGTGGAACTGAACAAACGCATTCCTGTTGCTGCCGGTATGGCAGGCGGAAGTACTGATGCGGCAGCCATGCTGTATGGAATGAATCAGTTGTTCGGGTTAAAGTTAAAGCGTAAAGATCTCATGGAACGCGGTGTACAGATCGGTGCGGATGTACCTTATTGTATTATGCGTGGTACAGCTTTGGCAGAGGGAATTGGAGAGAAACTTTCTTCTCTGCCTCCGATGGTCAAATGTCCGGTACTGATCGCAAAACCGGCGGTTTCTGTTTCTACCAAATTTGTATATCAGAATCTGAAACTTAATGAACAGACGCCGCATCCGGATATCGATGCTTTGATCACGGATATTCGAAATTCAGATCTCGATAATATCTGTGCAGATATGGGAAATGTACTGGAAACAGTGACAATCCCGAATTATCCGGTCATTGCACAGATAAAGGAGCAGATGTTAAAGTCAGGAGCGAAAGCTTCCATGATGAGTGGCAGCGGACCGACGGTATTTGGTCTTTTTGGAGATGAGGAGACTGCCCGGAGGGCACGGGCAGAGATGAAAGCGTCCGGACTTGCAAAACAAGTGTATCTTACCTCAATCTATAACAATCGCAGATAGTTTTATTACAACGAGCAGAGAATGGAGAATGAGAATATGACAGATGATTTAACGCTGAATATGAATGCGTATCTGCCACTGAGAGACGTTGTGTTCAATACGCTGAGAGAAGCTATTTTAAAAGGAGACCTTAAACCTGGAGAGCGACTGATGGAGTTGCAGCTGGCTTCAAAACTTGGAGTGAGCCGTACCCCGATCCGTGAGGCGATTCGGATGTTGGAGCAGGAAGGTCTCGCAGTGACCACCCCGCGCAAGGGTGCGGAAGTGGCAAAGATGACACTCAAGGATATGGAAGATGTATTGGAAATCCGGGATGCACTCGATGAGCTTGCTGTGCGTATTGCATGTCAGAAAATCAGCGATGAGCAGTTAAAGCAGCTTGAAGATATGAAGGAGCTTTTTGAAAAAAGCACACAGACGGGTAATGTTAAAAAAATCGCGGAAGCAGACGTGACGTTCCACGATGTGATCTATGAGGCAACTGGCAATCCGAAGCTTGTTACACTTTTAAACAATCTGCGGGAGCAGGTCTATCGTTACCGCGTAGAGTATATCAAAGATCCAAAGAATTATCCGACATTGATTGCAGAACATGAGGCAATTTTAGAAAGTCTTAAAAACCGGGATGTCAAGAATGCGGTGGAAGCTATGCATGTGCATGTGGCAAATCAGGCAGAAGCGGTCAAGACTGTGATTCAGGAACAGGAATAAATCAGTGTATATAATTTCCCGAATAGGGCAAAGTAAGAGCAGATGCGTGATGCATCTGCTCTTATTTTATTTATGCCGTAACAGTTCGGGTTTATGGTTGCCATCTAAGAAAGGGGAGATTTACATGACAGAGATTTCCACGCAGATTCAAAAAAATATAGACGCATACAAGGCGCTGTTTGCGGATTGCGCCGATATTAAAATGCGTGAAATGATGCTTGGCAGTGGTAAAAACCGAAAATGCTTTCTGGCATATATTGAGGTTGCGGTATCTAATATCCTCGTGGAAAATACCGCTTTGGGGCAGTTGATTGCGGCGCTGGAACATATGCCGCAGGAGAAAATCAATCGGACGTTGGATACAAATGCATTGGGGATTGCGGATGTCACACCTTATAAGTATTTAGAAGACGCAGCAGCCGGCATGCTGACCGGAGATGCAATTCTTTTTATCGATGGATATGGAAAAGCATTAAAGATTGCAGACAAGGGGTATCCGGGGATGGGGGTGCAGGAACCGGATTCTGAGAAGGTAATTCGTGGATCAAAAGAGGGATTTACGGATTCCATTAAAACCAACACGGCATTAATCAGAAAACGCATTCGTTCTACCAAAGTAAAAGTGGAGGAGATACAGGAGGGGGTTCGTTCGCACACAGCAATCGATCTGGTCTATATGAAAGATCTGGCTTACCCCGACGTACTGGCAGAGATTAAAAAAAGGCTACAGAGATTTGAAGTTGACGGGATTTTGGATAGTGGAGTGTTAGAACAGCTGGCAGAGGAGAAGTGGTATTCGCCTTTTCCACAGTTTCAGACGACGCAGCGGCCGGATCGAGCGGCGAATGCAATCCTTGAGGGAAGAATTGTTCTCTTGTGCGACAATTCACCCGTGGCACTGATTCTTCCTACAGATTATAATTCTTTTTTGAAAACCAGTGATGATTATTACAACCGATTTGAAGTTGCAACATTCGCGAGAATCCTCCGGTATCTGGCGGCTTTTTTTGCGATGACACTGCCGGGATTGTATCTGGCGGTAACAAATTTTCATACCCAGATTCTTCCGACACCACTTTTACTCTCGTTTTGGGAGGCTCGTATCGGCGTGCCGTTTCCGGCGGCACTTGAGGTGGTGCTGATGGAAGTATCTTTTGAGTTGCTTCGGGAAGCGGGGGTGCGACTGCCGGGGGCGATGGGAAACACGATTGGTATTGTGGGAGGCCTGATTATCGGGCAGGCAGCCGTGGATGCAAATATTGTCAGTCCAATCGTTGTCATTGTGGTGGCATTTACCGCACTTTGCTCTTTTTCAATACCGAATGAGGAATTTGCATTTTCCTTTCGTATCTTGAAATTTTATATGATTGCACTATGTGCATGGCTGGGCTTTTTCGGATTCCTGCTTGGAATGCTTACGGTGCTTATTCATCTGTCGAGACTGAAAAGCTTTGGTATTCCGTATCTGATGCCGTTTGTGGGAGCAGATCTTACCGGCTATGCTGATGAACGCGACTCTATCTGGCGGGCACCGCTCCGCAAAATGCGCAAGAGACCGATCTATGCGAAAAGGAACCAGCGGGTGCGCCTGCGGGAACGGAACAGGGGAGGAAAGTAATTCATGTTTTCAGATAATAACAGAATTTCGACGCGGCAGGTTTTTCGGTTGTTTGTCTTTGATTTTATTGGAATGAGTACACTTGTGCTGCCAGGGGTACTGGCGCAGATGACCGGGTGTGATGGTTTGTTTGCCATTCTGTTAGGAGGGGGGATGTCTTCCATTTATCTTTGGTATCTTGCAAGGGCAATGAAGGAGATGGATGGGGATCTGACTGGTTATATGAAAAAGTCACTTCCGGTATGGCTGTATTTCTTTCTTTATGTACTCCTGATTGTTCACTGTATCATAGAGGCGGGATATGGTGCATATGTATTTGCAGACGTTATGAAAAAAAGCCTTGTGGGAGAGGAAGCCTATACGTTAATCCTCGTGTTGATTCTGCTGGTGACAGCATATGCCATACGATCGGGAATCGAGAGTCGTGCGCGTGTTTATGAAGTGCTTTTCTGGCTCTTATTTGTTCCATTGCTGATTATGTTTGTGATTGCGGCAAATGATGTGAATTTCACATATATGGGCCCTTTTTTTGTGCATTCGGTATCATCTGTGGCAGATGGTGGGTTTGAAGTGTTCTGCTATCTTACACCGCTTTTTCTTGTGTTGTTTTTTCCGGCATATACGAAAAGAAAGAGCCGTCAACAGATGATTGCAGCAGTGTTTGCGGCGTTGTGGTTTGCGGTACTTGTTCTTCTGGTAATGTATGTTATATTGCTTGGCAATTTTGGAGATCGGGCGCTGGGGACCATGCAGTACCCGGCAGTCATTCTTATGAGCAACATCCATCTGCGCGGCGGATTTGTAAAACGACTGGATGCGTTTATGATTGCCATATGGTTTTTTACACTGTTTGCACTGGTGGGAGTATTCCTGTTTTATGCAGAAAAGATTCTGTATCAATTGCTTCCCGGCAGGGAAAATGAAAAAGTATCAGAAAAGCAAAAAGGAGGGATGGACTGGAAAAAATGGGGGACACTTGGAGGCGTTCTGGTTCTGACCTTTCTTGTGGCAGAATGGTTTTACCATGGAAATCTGACGGAATGGTATATTGCCTATATGCGTTGGCTTGGTGTGCCGTTTCTTGTGGTTTTTCCAATGTTAATTCTTGTGGTGGGAAAAGCAAAACGAAAGCGAACGGTGGTAAATGGGATTGTGCTTGTGCTCTGCTTTGCAGGAACCATGCAGCTTACAGGCTGCGGTGCTACGGAATTGGAAGACCGGTGCTTTCCGATGATGGCGGCGGTGGACAAAGACAATACACAGATTTTATTTTCTTATGGATTCCCGGAATTGAGCCAGAAAGATAACACCGATTTGGCGGAAGCAAAAGTAAGCGCAGCGATGAGCACAGGAGCAAATTTTCCGGAGGCATTGCATAAGTATGAAGAGCAATTGAGTAAAGCAGCTGACTGTAATCATATGAAAGTACTTGTGGTCGGTCAGAAACTTGCGGAGGATGAGGCACATTTTACAGAACTGCTTTCCTATTTGCGGGAAAAGGAATTGTATCCGAGAAACACATATGTCTGCTTTACGGATACTGCCGACGATCTGTATGCAATCGAGGAAAATCTGCCGCAAGATTTAGGCTCCTACATCGAAGCATATCTGCAGAACCATGAGACCGAAAAACAGATCCGTCTTTTAAATCTTGGCATTCTGCTGGATGAACAGCTAAATCAGCGGCAGGTGTTACAATTTCCGTATCTGACGATGCAAAATCAGGCAATTGTGTGGGAGAGCAATTATGTGATCGATCATGGAGAACCGGCAGGAAGAATCATCATAGAATGATGAAAAAATGTTTAGAACTTTCAAATATGGACAGTCTTATAGTAGGCAATACATATTTGGAGGTTCGTATGAGAAAGCATAACGGGAAAAAAATAATTGGCGCAATACTTCTGCTGGTGATACTTGTTCTGGTGGGAAATGGAAAAATGCAGCAGGCGAAAGCGGATCCGCTTCAGCCGGAAATCGCCCGGAAGATTTTACGTTTTCATATTCTGGCAAACAGTGACAGCGAAGAAGACCAGGCCGTCAAAATAAAGGTACGAGATGCGATTGGAAAGATGATGGGACCGAAACTTGCAGACAGCAAAAATCTGGAGGAAACAAAAAAGATCGTTTCGGAGAATATGAACGATATTGTAGCACTTGCCGAAAAGACCCTTGAAGACAATGGATATACTTACGGTGCAGCCGCAGAACTTGCCCATGTACAGTTCCCGGAAAAAAACTATGGGGACTATACATTTCCGGCAGGAGAATACGAGGCATTGGAAGTGACACTTGGAAAAGGTGGTGGACATAACTGGTGGTGTGTGCTTTATCCGAATATGTGCTTTCAGGGAGCGGTCTACGAAGTTGTGGATGAAGAAGCAGACGAAGCACTGCGTGAAGTACTTACACCGGAAGAGTATGCAGATGTATTTGATTCGGGAAAATTGGAGATTCGCTTTAAATTTCTTGAATATTTCCGATAAAACAGTTATGATACATAAAGAATTACAGTAAGGAGCAATCATGACAAAAGAAGTACTGCTTGCAATCCGAGGATTACAGATTGCAGAGGATGAACAAAAAGATACCGTGGAAACCATCTCTCCGGGAGAATATTATTTCCGTAACGGAAAGCACTTTTTTCTCTATGAAGATGTCGAAGAAGGACAGACAAAGGTTACAAAGAATATCATAAAGGTTTCCAAAGACTATATGGAACTGACCAAAAAGGGAATAGTGAATGTACATATGGTCTTTGAGAAGAATAAAAAGAATGTGACGTATTATCACACACCGTATGGAAGTCTGCTCATTGGCATCGATGCGTATCGTGTGGATATTGCGGAAGAAGAGGACGAGATCGTTGTGGAAGTGGAATATGAGCTAGAGATCAACAATGAGCATGTTGCAGACTGCCATATTCGCCTGAAGGCAAATCCACAGCGAAGCACAGAATTTCACATACTCTAAAAGATATGAAAAGAACTGCCACATTACGGCAGTTCTTTTGTACTTTATTTCTTCTGTTTTTCTTCCTGAAGCTTCTTGTTTGCTTTGTCGTACTGTGCCTGAAGCTTTGCACGAAGACTCTTTTTCTGCTTGCCCTGAGGCTTTTCCAATGGACCGCGAAGACCACGTACACCGGTAATATACAGACCACTTACAGTTGCCTTAACTTCTTTCTTTACCGGAATCTCTTCGAAAATCTTCTCATCTGCAATAAAAGTCATAACTCTTGATCCGACTTTTGCTTTTACAATTGGAAGTTTGGAACGCTGCATCAATTTGTTGGTCTGTGCTAAAACCTGCTGTGGCAGACCGGCATCTTTTAGGCGCATTCGCTTTTTGTCAATGATCAGCATGGATACGGACTGTGCTGCAGCCGCAACCTGTGCATCCTGTTCTTCTTTTTTCTTTTGTGCTTTCTTGCCAAGAAAGTACAGTACAACCATAACTATGAGAAGAATGATGGCGATTATTAATAATACTCTTCCTAACACGATGGAATCCTCCTATTTTTTCTGCTAATTATTGTAGCAAAGATTTTTTCAAAAATCAACGAAGATATATAAAGTTTGTAATTTTGGGCAAATTATGGTATGTTAAATTAGTTAAGTTTTAGACCCGATTGGGTGGGAAAGGATCGTATATTATTATGAAGAAAAGAATCATTGCACTGATGTTGTGCATGACAACCATTCTGGCATTTAACGGATGTGGAAAGGCCAAAACACAGGACACAGAACAGTCAACTGAGAAGGCGCAGGCAACTTACAATGGTCCAAGCAGTGCCCAGATGGACATTGATCTGGAAAAGCAGGTAAGCAAGCTTGCGGATTACAAAGGAATCGATGTTACAATCTCCGGTAACTATGATGTCAAAGATGAGGACATGGAAAGAAATATCATGTCGCTTCTTTCATATTATGGAATTACAGGAATCGAAATCAAAGACCGTGATACGGTTCAGAAGGGCGATTATGTCAAGGTGGACTATACCGGATATCTGGATGGAGAAGCTTTTGATGGTGGATCTGCTACAGATGTTATGCTTGATGTTGATAAGAACTACGATGTTACCAATCAGAATTCCTATATTGACGGCTTCTGTGACGGAATGGTTGGATCAAAAGTTGGTTCAGAAATCAGTACAGATGTGACATTCCCAGACAATTATAATGAGAAACTGGGCGGAAAGAAGACCACATTCAAAATCAAAATCAAAGGCATTTATGAACCAATCACGATGGACACACTGACAGACGATATGGTCGCAGATGCTTTTTCGGCACAGAAAATTTCTACAAAGAAAGATTTAAAAGAATATGTGCGCAAGGTGATGGAAAATCAGGCAAAGAATTCTAAATCACAGGCAACTATCAACGAAGTAGAAAATTATATGATCGAGAACAGCACCGTAGATATCCCGGAGGATTATATGGATGCAAGAATGGGCGAGTATCAGGCAATGTTTGAAAGAGACAACCTGACAGATACCCAGACAATGGATGATTATCTGAAGAAAAACAATACCACACTGGATGATCTGAAGAAGAGCTGGAAGACATCTCTCGAAAAGCAGATTAAGGTGGAATTTATTTTTGAACGCATCGCAGATCTTGAGGATATTCAGGTTACGGATGACGATTTCAAGCAGTTTGTAGATTATCTGGCATCTTCCGGAAACAGCCAGATGACAACAGAGTCTGAAGTGTATAATTACTATGGAAACGGCAATCAGGAGGGTGGAAAGAAAATGCTTCGTCAGCAGTACCGCATCAACAAGGCTATTTCTTATGTAGTAAAGCAGGCAAATGTTACCGTTGAGCCAGCAACTGAATCAACAGAAAACTAAGGATTTACATTTAAATTAAGGGATTAGATTAACGGAGGAAACAAAATGGAGTTAGTAAACATCAGGGACATTTTCCGCAATACGCAGGAGTATGCCAACAAAGAAGTAACCATCGGAGGATGGGTAAGAAGCAACCGTAATTCAAAGAACTTTGGCTTTATCGTTGTCAACGACGGAACTTTCTTTGAGCCGATTCAGGTTGTCTATGCAGACGGGCTGGCAAATTATGAGGAAGTATGTAAAATCAATGTCGGCGCAGCCATCATTGTAAAGGGACAGCTCGTTCCGACACCGGAAGCAAAGCAGCCATTTGAGATACAGGCAGCAGAAGTTACCATTGAAGGAGCTTCCACACCAGACTATCCATTACAGAAAAAGCGCCATACATTTGAGTATCTGCGCACAATCTCACATTTACGTCCGAGAACCAACACATTCGAGGCAGTATTCCGTGTACGTTCTCTGTGTGCTTATGCAATCCACAAATTCTTCCAGGAGCGTGATTTTGTTTATGTACACACACCACTGATTACCGGAAGTGATTGTGAGGGAGCGGGAGAAATGTTCCAGGTTACTACTTTGGATTTGAACAATATTCCAAAGAACGAGGATGGAAGCGTAGATTATTCAAAGGATTTCTTTAATAAGCCAACGAACCTGACCGTATCCGGACAGTTAAATGGTGAGACTTATGCGATGGCATTTAAGAACATCTATACATTCGGACCTACATTCCGTGCAGAAAATTCTAACACAACAAGACATGCTGCAGAGTTTTGGATGATCGAGCCGGAGATTGCTTTTGCAGACCTTGAGGATGACATGATGCTTGCAGAAAGCATGCTCAAGTATGTCATCAATTATGTATTGGAGAATGCACCGGAAGAGATGGCCTTTTTCAATAATTTTGTGGACAAGGGACTTCTTGAGCGACTGGAAAATGTCGTAAGCAATGATTTTGCCCGTGTGACCTATACGGAAGCAATCGACATTCTTTCCAAGCACAATGATAAATTCGATTACAAAGTATCCTGGGGCTGTGATCTGCAGACAGAGCATGAGCGCTATCTGACAGAGAAAATCTACAAACGTCCGGTGTTCGTGACAGATTATCCGAAGGAAATCAAGGCATTCTACATGAAACTGAATGAGGATGGAAAGACCGTTGCAGCAGTGGATTGTCTTGTTCCGGGAATCGGCGAGATCATTGGTGGAAGCCAGCGTGAAGATGATTACGAGAAGCTGCTTGCACGTATCAATGAACTTGGGCTGAAGGAAGAAGATTACAAGTTCTATCTGGATCTGCGCAAGTATGGTTCCGCGAGACATGCTGGATTTGGACTTGGATTTGAGCGTTGCGTGATGTACCTGACAGGTATGGCAAATATCCGCGATGTCATCCCATTCCCAAGAACTGTTAATAACTGCGAATTATAATTGGCTTTTCCACATAAGATTACAGTAGAACATACGGTAGGAGGTCTTGTGTGGAAGAGAGAATGGAAAAAATCAAAGAAAATAATACAGAAAAAAGACATTCCCAGAAAAGAGCCGGAGGATATGCAATACGGTTCTTTGGCTGCTGGCTGCTTACTGTTGCGCTGGCAGTGGGAATGTTTCTTTTTTGGATTTATCTGTCTTTTGAAATGCGTTTATCAGCGGAGGTGATACGGGCAGGGCTGATGGTTTTGTATATTCTTCCTTGTTTTTTAGGGGCGAGAATGGTGCGAAGGAGCTGCCTGCCGTGGAAAATTTTCTGGGGAGCATTCTTAGGAATTGCATATTATGCACTGCTCCTTGTTTTGTCTTTTTTGTGGAGAAAAACACTGGATATTGAGCAGTTACAGCTGACGATTCCGCTGATGTGCACCTTAAGTGGTGTGGCGGGGGTGCTTCGTCTTGGCAGAAACACGAACAAATCATAGTAAAATCATGGCAAAATCATGGCAAAAAGAAAGAAAAAGCTTTGCATATTAATTATGCTGTGCTATAATAACATGGATAGACGGGTTTACACCTAAAGTAGAGAAGAAGGAGAGATTCTTATGAAGCATGTAAAGACATTAAATACAAGAAAGTTACAGAACACAATTAAAAAAGGTGGATGTGGCGAGTGCCAGACATCTTGCCAGTCAGCTTGCAAGACATCCTGCACAGTAGGAAACCAGACTTGTGAGAACTGCAAGTAAGCACTACGTGCCTGCTTGCCAATCCTGAGCCCTAATTGCGAAGCAATTATTTTATATGGGCGAAGGTTCTTGCCAACCCGAGGCATTGCGTAAGCAATTTTATATGTCGAGGGTTATCCCGTTTTAGAGAACCAAATGAATACTCATAAACGGGAGTGACGAAAATATAAATAAACGACCGCGTGCCTTGCGCGCGGTCTGTTTGTGTTAAGAGAGGAGAAATATTATAGTGGTTCATCAGTTTAAGAACAATGGCTATGATATTGTCTTGGATGTGAACTCCGGAGCAATTCATGTAGTTGACGATGTCACCTATGATGTGATCGCAATGTACGAGGAGCATACAAAAGAAGAAATTCTTGCGGCTCTTTCGGACAAGTATTCGGAGGCGGAGATAAGAGAAGCAATGGATGAGGTGGAACAGCTTCGTGAGAACGAGGAGCTGTTCACGGAGGATGTATACGAGAATCATATTATCGATTTCAAGAAGCGTCCGACGGTAGTCAAGGCGCTTTGCCTGCATATTGCACATGACTGTAACCTTGCCTGTAAATATTGCTTTGCAGAAGAAGGCGAATATCACGGCAGACGTGCACTGATGTCTTATGAGACAGGAAAACAGGCACTTGATTTTCTGATTGCCAATTCAGGCAATCGTCGTAACCTTGAGGTGGATTTCTTTGGAGGAGAACCGTTGCTGAACTTTGATGTGGTAAAGCAGCTGGTTGCTTACGGACGTGAGCAGGAGAAGCTTCATGACAAGCATTTCCGTTTTACACTCACGACGAACGGTGTTTTGCTCAATGATGACATCATGGAGTTTGCCAACAAAGAAATGGATAATGTCGTATTAAGTATTGACGGGCGTAAGGAAGTTCATGATCATATGAGACCGTTTAGAAAAGGAGCCGGAAGCTATGATCTGATCGTTCCTAAGTTTCAGAAGCTGGCAGACAGCCGGAATCAGGAGCGCTATTATGTCCGGGGAACATTTACACATTACAATACGGATTTTTCAAAGGATGTACTGCATCTTGCAGATCTTGGATTTAAGCAGATTTCGGTGGAGCCGGTTGTTGCTCAGCCGACAGATGATTATGCTTTGACAGAGGAAGATCTGCCGGTACTGTTTGAAGAATATGACAAGCTTGCTGCCGAGATGGTCAGACGAAACAAAGAAGGCAATGCATTTAACTTCTTCCATTTTATGATAGACTTAGAAGGAGGACCTTGTGTGTACAAGCGTCTTTCCGGATGTGGCTCAGGAACCGAATATCTTGCGGTAACTCCTTGGGGAGACCTGTATCCGTGCCATCAGTTTGTTGGAAATGAAGATTTCCTTATGGGCAATGTATGGGATGGAATCAAGAGAAACGACATACAGGATGAATTCAAGTGCTGTAATGTCTATGCAAAAGAAAAATGCCGCAACTGTTTTGCACGGTTTTACTGTAGTGGTGGATGTGCCGCAAACTCATACAATTTCCACGGAAGTATCACAGATGCTTATGATCTTGGCTGTGAACTTCAGAAGAAGCGTATCGAGTGTGCGATCATGATAAAAGCTGCTGAAGCGGAAAATTAAAAGAATAGGAAGGAAACGAAGATGAAAAAAAGTAAGGGCGTCGTAATTATTGCGGTCATCCTGGCCTGTCTGATCGGTCTTGGATACTATACGACTACAATAATGTCTGCGACAAGCACAAGTCAGGCAAAGACTGACAACAAGACAAAGTCTGAAGGTATTAAGCTTGGTCTTGACTTATCCGGTGGTGTTTCCATTACATACCGGATCGTTGACAAGAATCCGTCAAAGACGGATATCGAGGATACCGTAGCTAAGCTCGAAGAGCGTGCAGAAAGCTACAGTACTGAGTATGCAGTATATGCAGTTGGTGATGATCGTATCACAGTTGAAATTCCTGGTGTATACGATGCAAACGCTGTCCTTGAAGATCTGGGAAGTCCTGGATCCTTGTACTTTATTGTACAGAAAGGTGCAGACGGTACAGACAACTATACATACGACCAGTCTACCGGCAAGTACAAGATCGCAGAAGGAAAAGATATTGATTCCTTAAAAGAAGACGGATCCATTATTTTTGATGGTAATGGTGTAAAATCTGCTACAGCAACTTACAACCAGGATCAGGCAACAGGTTCTAAAAGCCCTGTTGTAGCACTTTCTTTCAAGAAAGATGCAACAGAAAAGTTTGCTACAGCAACCGAGAATGCATACAAAAACGGTGAGACCATCGGTATTTACTATGATGATCATTTCATCAGTGTCCCAACTGTTAAAAGTGGAGCAATTACCGATGGAAACTGTGTCATCGAAGGACAGTCTGATTATGAAGAAGCGCAGCAGCTTGCTACATTTATCCGTGTTGGTGCCATCAACTTAAAACTTGAAGAGATGGAGTCAAAGGTTGTAGGTGCACAGCTTGGTGGAAAAGCTCTTTCTTCCAGTGTGAAGGCGGCCATTATCGGTCTGATCCTTGTCATGCTTTACATGATCATCTGCTATGGTCTGTCCGGTGCAGTTGCATCTGTCGGCCTTGCTATTTATACAACACTCGTTGTTGCATTTATTTATCTGTTTGAAATTACACTGACACTGCCTGGTATCGCGGGTGTTATCCTCGGTATTGGTATGGCGGTCGATGCCAACGTAATCATTATCTCACGTATCCGTGAGGAGATTGCAAATGGAAAATCTGTATTGACTTCCATCAAAGAAGGTTACAAGAAAGCGTTATCTGCAATCATTGATGGTAACGTAACAACATTTATCGCAGCTTTGGTACTGATGTGGCTTGGATCCGGTACCGTTAAGGGATTTGCTTATACATTGATGATTTCCCTTGTGGTATCTATGTTCACAGCACTTGTTGTATCACGTTTCTTAAATCTTGCACTCTATGCAGTAGGCTGCAGAAACGAGAAGTTATATGGTCGTGCAAAAGTCAGAAGAACAATCGACTTCATGAAGCATCGTGTTGTATTCTTTGCAATTTCAATTGTTGTTATTGTTGCAGGTTTTGTTGGAATGATTGGCTATTCTGCATCCGGTAACAAAGCTTTGAATTACAGCCTTGAGTTCGTAGGTGGTACATCTATTTCCGCAAATTTTGGAAAAGATTACACCGTAGAGCAGGTAGAGGCAGATATCGTTCCGGAAGTTGCATCTGTAATCAATGACAATGCAATTCAGGCAAGTACAGTATCCGGAAGCAATGTTGTAACAATTAAGACAAAGACATTGACATTGGATGAGCGTGAATCTGTAAATAAGATGCTTGTTGATAAGTTTGGTGTTGATAAGTCTACCATCGAGACGCAGAGCATTGGATCAACAATCAGTGGAGAAATGCGTAAGAATGCGGTTATGGCCGTAATCGTTGCATGTATCTTCATGTTGTTCTATATCTGGTTCCGTTTCAAGGATATCCGTTTTGCAAGTAGTGCGATCATCGCATTGCTCCATGATGTGCTTGTTGTATTGACAGCATATGCATTGATCCGTATTTCTGTAGGTAATACATTTATCGCTTGTATGCTTACCATCGTCGGTTACTCCATCAACGATACCATCGTTGTATTTGACCGTATCCGTGAGAACATGCATGGACTTCGTGAGCAGACGCCAGAGTCACTTGCAGAAGTTGCAAATCGCTCTTTGACACAGACACTTTCAAGAACAATCAATACATCCGTTACAACTATTGTAATGGTATTGCTGCTGTTTATTCTTGGTGTATCTTCCATCCGTGAGTTTGCATTACCACTTATGGTTGGTCTTGTCAGTGGTACTTATTCTTCTATCTTTATTGCAACCTCTTTATGGTATGTAATGAAATTACATTTCGGAAAGAATAAGCTTGCAAAAAAGAATGCAAAGAAAAATAAATAGAAGATAAAAGACAGGGGCTGTGAGAAAGAATCACAGCCCCTTATTTGTTATGGAAGCGCACATTTTATTTTCAGGAGAAAGGAAAGATATGAGCTTATTATTTGATAATATGGAATATGCGATTCTTTATGTGGTGATCATGAATATTCTGGGAGTTACAGTCATGGGAATTGATAAGTATAAGGCACAGCATAAACTGTGGAGAATCCCGGAAAAAACGCTTTTTCTGGTAAGTATCCTCGGTGGAAGCATTGGAACCTGGGCTGGTATGTATCTGTTCCGGCATAAGACGAAACACTGGTATTTTGTCTTTGGCATGCCGGCAATTCTGGTAATACAGATTGTTGTTTTATGCATTTTACAGTTCCGGTAAAATGATTTTTCTATACGAAATCCTCTGTATTGCATTACCATACAAAATCAGTTATAATCGTTGGTAACAGACGCATAGTGTGAATGAATAAAGAGTAAAGGAGAAATAATATGTATACATTAGATGATATTCAGGCAGTAGATCCTGAAATCGCAGCAGCGATTACCGCGGAATTTGACAGACAGAACAGTCATATCGAGCTGATCGCATCTGAGAACTGGGTAAGCCCTGCTGTTATGTCAGCGATGGGAAGCATTCTTACAAACAAATACGCAGAAGGATATCCTGGAAAACGTTACTACGGTGGATGCGAGTGCGTAGATGTGGTAGAGGAGCTTGCAAGGGAACGTGCAAAGAAGCTGTTTGGATGTGAATATGTTAACGTACAGCCACATTCCGGCGCACAGGCAAATATGGCAGTGCAGTTCGCAATTTTAAAGCCGGGTGATACCATTATGGGTATGAACCTTGATCACGGCGGACATCTGACACACGGTTCACCAGTCAATTTCTCCGGAACTTATTTCCATGTAGTACCTTACGGTGTAAATGATGAGGGATTTATCGATTATGATAAGGTAAGAGAGATCGCTTTAGATTGCAAGCCAAAGATGATCATTGCCGGAGCATCCGCTTATGCCCGTACAATCGATTTCAAGAAATTCCGTGAAATCGCTGACGAAGTAGACGCAGTACTTATGGTAGATATGGCACATATTGCCGGACTGGTTGCGGCCGGATTACATCCAAGCCCAATCCCATATGCAGATGTTGTTACGACAACAACACACAAGACACTCCGCGGACCGCGTGGAGGAATGATTCTCTGCAGCGAGGAAGTAAACAAAAAATATAATTTCAACAAGGCAATTTTCCCAGGAACACAGGGTGGTCCGCTGATGCATGTGATCGCAGCTAAGGCTGTATGTTTTGAGGAGGCATTAAAGCCGGAGTTCAAAGCATATCAGGAACAGATCGTAAAGAATGCACAGGCACTTTGCAAGGGATTACAGAAGCGCGATATCAAGATCGTTTCCGATGGAACAGACAATCATCTGATGCTGGTTGACCTGACACCATATAACCTTACTGGTAAAGTTGTAGAGAAGCTTCTTGACAGCGCACATATTACAGCAAACAAGAATACAATTCCAAACGATCCACAGAAGCCATTCGTAACAAGTGGTATCCGTCTTGGAACACCTGCCGCTACATCCAGAGGCTTAAAAGAAGACGACTTCGATCAGGTAGCAGAAGCAATTGCAATGCTGATCAAAGAGGGAGAGCCGGCAGTAGAGAAAGCACAGGCAATCATTAAGACATTGACCGACAAATATCCTTTACAGCCAATGCATTAATTCTTGCTTTTTAGCATGATTGATTGTATAATTGCAAAATTAGATGAGAGGTTTTATTCTCAGAAAAAAGGGTGATGTAAAGCAGACATATCTGCTTTATGCATAGGAGGAAAAATGATTGATTTAAAGTTTTTAAGAGAGAATCCGGAAGTCGTAAAGGAAAACATTAAGAAGAAATTTCAGGATCACAAGCTTCCACTCGTTGATGAAGTAATCGAGCTGGATGCAAAGGCTCGTGCAGCACAGTCTGAGGCAGATGAGCTTCGTGCAAATAAAAATAAAATTTCCAAGCAGATCGGTGCTTTGATGGCACAGGGAAAGAAGGAAGAAGCTGAGGAAGTTAAGGCACAGGTTGCAGCCAATGCAGCACGTCTTAGCGAACTTGAGGCACAGGAGAAGGAACTGTCTGAAAAGGTTACACAGATTATGATGACAATTCCAAACATCATTGATCCATCTGTTCCGATTGGAAAAGATGACAGCTGCAATGTAGAGATTGAAAAGTTTGGTGAGCCGGTAGTTCCTGATTTCGAAGTTCCATATCATACAGATATTATGGAGCGTTTTGATGGTATTGACCTTGACGCAGCCGGAAAAGTTGCCGGAAATGGTTTCTATTATCTGATGGGAGATATTGCAAGAATTCATTCCGCAGTCATCTCTTATGCAAGAGACTTTATGATTGATCGTGGATTTACCTATTGTGTTCCACCATTTATGATCCGTTCTAATGTAGTAACAGGTGTTATGAGTTTTGATGAGATGGATGCCATGATGTATAAGATCGAGGGAGAGGATCTCTATCTGATCGGTACTTCCGAGCATTCTATGATCGGTAAATTCATTGATACCATTAACGACGAAGAAAAATTACCATATACATTGACAAGCTATTCTCCATGTTTCCGTAAAGAGAAAGGGGCTCATGGAATCGAGGAACGTGGTGTATATCGTATTCATCAGTTTGAAAAACAGGAAATGATCGTTGTATGCAAGCCGGAAGATTCAAAGGTATGGTATGACAAGCTTTGGCAGAATACCGTTGATTTGTTCCGCAGCCTGGATATTCCGGTACGTACCTTAGAGTGCTGCTCGGGTGATCTGGCAGATCTGAAAGTGAAGTCTTGTGATGTTGAGGCGTGGTCTCCTCGTCAGAAGAAATACTTTGAAGTAGGAAGCTGTTCAAATCTTGGCGATGCACAGGCAAGACGTCTGAAAATCCGTGTAAAGGGTAAGGATGGAAAGAAGTATTTTGCACATACTTTAAATAATACAGTAGTTGCACCACCACGTATGCTGATTGCATTCCTTGAGAACAACCTGAATGAAGATGGTTCTGTGAACATTCCAAAGGCACTTCAACCATATATGGGTGGAACAGAAAAGATTATTCCAAAGCATTAATTATTTGAGGAAACATATGAGCAGAGTAGGTTGTTTGCGAAAAATGAATATGTGATTTAGTTATGAAGTAACTGTTTGAAAAGGCAATTGCCTTTTTGAACGGTTACTTATTTTGTTATTTAAAGGAACATGTAATATAGTGAGAGATTTATTAAGACAAAAATTATTTGAGTTTGAAAATACATTTTTTTCGAAGGTGATTCGCCATGCACTTGGAATGATGATTCCGTTTGTTCTTGTAGCAGGAGTTGCTTCGGCAATAAGAGACCTGCCGCTTCCGGCATTCCAAAGTCTGCTGCAGGAGTCACTGCAATGGCTATATTTGATTTTGAATGTTGTGGGAGGGGGCTTTTCGGCCATATTTTCACTGGTTCTGGTTATCACTTTGGCATACTGTTTTGCAATGGAAAAAAACGAAAGTTTTGAATATGCAATGATGTATGTCATAGTTTCACTGGGGGCTTTTGTTTCCCAGCTCGATTGGCAGGATGGAAAGCTGAATATAACCGGATTGGGAACGGAAGGCTGCTTTTGTGCGATCTTTGTGACCTATCTGGTGTGCATGGCCTATGCGGCTCTCCGTAAAAATAAATATATTACATTACAGCGTTATACCGCGGGTGTTGGAGGCATCTGCGCTCCGGCAATACAGGCACTTTTGCCGATGGCACTGATCATATTTACAGTAGGTATTGTGAATTGTATTGTGTGTGCATGGTTTCATGTGGAGGCACTGTATGAAGTAATGGATTACCTCATGCAGCGTTTGTTTGAGATTGCATCGGCACACAATTCCTTTCTTTTGGGGCTGATTTATATTGTTGCAGTACAACTGTTGTGGTTTCTTGGATTTCATGGAAGCAATGTACTCAACCCGGTGACGCAGACGGTAGCATTTACAGATGGAGCATCTTTTTTCTTAAAAAATTTTTCAGATACCTTTGTTTCCATGGGAGGAAGCGGCACTGCAATCTGTATCTGGCTGGCTCTGATTCTGTTCATGAGAAAAAAGCGGAATGGAAAACTCGCGGGAGTTGCGACGATTCCGGTATTGTTTAATATGAACGAGATACTTACATTTGGTATTCCAATCATATTGAATCCGGTATTGTTTTTGCCGTTTGTGATGACCCCGGTTGTTATGTACATGATTTCCTATATAGCGGTATGGCTTGACATTGTACCGGCTGCTTCGAATCAGGTGGCATGGACGATGCCGCCAATCCTCAGTGGATATGTGGCGACCGGCAGCATTCGGGGAGCTGTGCTTCAGATTATTTGTATTGTAATTGGAGTTGGTATTTATTTGCCTTTTTTGAAATTAAATGAAGAATTTGAGACTGTTCGGGGACAGCACCAGCTTTCCCTTCTGGTGGAAGAACTCAAGGAAAAGGAAAATGATATTGAACATCCAATGTTTTTGTTACAGGGAAACTCTGTTGGTATTATTTCCCGAACGCTATTACAGGACCTGAAGAGCGCAATACAAAAAAGAGAATTGTATATGCTCTATCAGCCACAGATCGATGCCAACGGAAAGTGCGTGGGAGCGGAGGCAAATCTGCGATGGAATCATCCGGTATACGGTATGATTTATCCACCATTGATCATTTATCTGGCAGAGGATGGAGGAATCCTGCCGGAACTGGAAGACTATATTGTGGACACGGTATGTCAGGCAATCCAGAAAGTAAAAAGCCGGTATCATTCCACATTTAAGATTTCGGTTAACTTTACAGCACATTCATTGCTTGGAGATATCGAAAGCTGTATCCACAATGCAATGAAGAAATACGATGTCCGGCCAGAAGAACTGTGGATTGAAATTACGGAGCAGGATGTACTTCTGCAAGTAGATACGGTAACAGAGAAAATGAAACGTCTGCGCGCTGCCGGACATAAGCTGCTCATTGATGATTTTGGTATGGGCCATACGTCGTTGCTATATCTGAATTCCCATACATTTGATATTGTAAAATTAGATGGATCGCTTGTACGGGATTTGTTGGTCAACGAGACGAATCAGACGATTGTGCGTTCTATAGTGGAATTGACCAATAAACTGGGAATGAGTGTAATCGCAGAATTCGTGGAAACGGAAGAACAGAAAGTAGTATTGGAAAAACTTGGATGCCTGTGTTATCAGGGACATTTGTATAGCAAACCGGTTGTGTTGGAATCTTTCATTGCTTTCTTAAATGAACATAATCGAATTCCGGAATAGGAGGACCTGAATTATGAGAAAGAAATCACACATTTCATTAGCACGTTATATTGTAGCAAATACAAAAGATGAAGAGTTGAAAAAACATAAACTTTCCTTTTATATTGGAAGTATTCTGCCGGACTGCAAGCCGTCATTCGTATACAAACGACATGAAATCAGCGCTACATTTCCACTGGTCAGGAGAAATATTGCATATCTTGTAGAAGGCAAAAAGAATCATACACCAAAGAGAAAGCGTATGTACTATAAAAATCTCGGTGAGATCACCCACTATGTGGCAGATTATTTTACGTTTCCACATAATAAGACCTACCCGGGAACGCTCAAAGATCACTGCACATATGAGGAAAAACTCAAGCAGGATCTGCGCGCTTTTCTGAAGACGGAGAAAGCAAAACAGATCGGAAGAGACAAAGACCGGGATTTTACTTCGTTAGAGGATCTGTTTTCCTATATAAAACAGCAACATGAAGCATATCTTAAGAAACGTTCGAATGTGGAAAAGGATATCGAGCATATCGTTGTGATCAACCGGCAGCTGGTCGATGCGATTTCACAGTTGTTTCATAACAATAAAAGTCATCATAAGATGGCATAGGAGATTGACAAATTTTTGTCAAAGTGTTACGATTGAACTATCGGAGTGTCATAAGACACAAGACAATCGAACACAATCTTAGGAGGAATTTTACAATGAGCGAATTTAAGAATTTAACACTTGATGTAGCTGACGGAATTGCTGTTCTTGCTATCTCCAGACCAGCAGCACTTAACGCATTAAACAGTGAGACTCTTGACGAGTTAAACGTATGCTTAAGCGAAATCGAAGCAAATGACGATATCAAGGCTGTCATCTTAACAGGTGGCCCGGACAAGAAGGGTAACGAGTTCAAGTCATTCGTAGCCGGTGCTGATATCGCTGAGATGGTTAACTTTACTGCTCCAGAGGCTCGCGCATTTGGAATCAAGGCTTCTGAGCCATTCTTCAAGTTAATGAACATGCGTCAGGTTACAATCGCAGCTGTTAACGGATTCGCACTTGGTGGAGGATGTGAGATCTCTATGGCATGTGATATCCGTATCGCAAGCGATAACGCAATCTTCGGACAGCCAGAGTGTGGTCTTGGAATCATCCCTGGATTCGGTGGAACACAGAGACTTGCCCGTCTGGTAGGAATGGGACGTGCGAAAGAAATGATTTTCACATGTGAGAATATCGATGCTAACGAAGCATACCGTATTGGCCTTGTAAACAAGGTAGTTGCTAAGGAAGAGTTAATGTCAACTGCTAAGGCTATGGCTGCAAAGATCATCTCTAAGGGAAGCTATGCAGTATCTGTAGCAAAGGCTGCAATCAACAATGGTTATGACATGGATATCAAGAACGCAGTTGAGATGGAAGCAAACCTCTTCGGTGTTGTAAATGATACACATGACAAGAAGGAAGGAATGGGAGCATTCTTAGAGAAGAGAGCTGCTACATTAACAGACTTCTAATTCATTTTGATGAATACATATGTGATGAAATCGGCATGAGAGATCTCATGCCGATTTTTTGACTGTATAGGAATTTCCTTGGGAATTCCCTATACAGCAAAAGCAAGCACACACTTTATTTATAAGGAGGCCCCTGATTGATTGACAATTTTGATCTCAAGCAAATAGTAAAACCGTTACAGGACTGGTTCGATGGTCATGCCCGTGTATTGCCATGGCGGGAAAATCCGACAGCGTATTATGTGTGGATTTCAGAAATTATGCTGCAGCAGACGCGTGTGGAGGCAGTGAAACCATATTTTCAGCGTTTCATCACAGAGTTGCCGGATGTAAAATCTCTGGCAGAATGTTCGGAAGACCGGTATCTGAAAATGTGGGAAGGACTCGGTTATTATAACAGGGTACGCAATCTCAATGCAGCGGCTGTTCAAATTATGGAGACGTACGATGGGGTTATCCCACAGTCTTATGAGGAACTGTTGAAACTCAAAGGAATCGGCAGCTATACAGCAGGGGCGATATCTTCCATTGCCTATAACCAGCCGGTGCCGGCAGTAGATGGAAATGTACTTCGCGTGATTTCCCGTGTGTGTGCGGATGATTCGGATATTATGAAACAGTCAGTCCGGACTGCAATGGAGCGGAAATTGAGAGAACTGATGGAAGAAATGACAGATGTGCTCATCCCGCGCAAGTTCAATCAGGCATTGATGGAGTTGGGAGCAATGGTATGTGTGCCGAATGGGGCACCGCATTGTGAGGAATGCCCGTGGCAGGCATTCTGTGAGGCGCGTTTACAGAATCGCATTGCGGAACTTCCGGTAAAAAAGAAAGCCAAGGCAAGACGCGTGGAAGAAAAGACGGTGTTTGTCATCCGCGATGGAGAGAAAGTTGCATTGCACAAGCGGGGGAGCAAGGGCCTGCTCGCCGGTTTATATGAACTGCCGAACTGCGAAGGAAAGAAAAGCCAGGAAGAAGCACTTGCCTATATCAAGGAAATTGGATGCAAGCCAATCCGTATCCGGGAACTGACAGAAGCAAAACACATATTTTCCCATGTGGAGTGGCACATGAAAGGCTATACGATTCTGATCGAGGAACCGGAACAGCCGATTGGTGATCTGGTATTTGTGGAAGCAGCAGATGCAAAAGAACGCTATGCTGTGCCGAGCGCATTTTCTGCATATTGGAATGCGATAAAGGAAAGTGTAGAACCAGAGACATAAAAATTTGTAAAAAAGGAGCTGCGGCTCCGGTAGATTATTTATCTGCCGGGGTCGCAGCTTTTTTTCGTGCTTTGATTTTTGTAAATTCAATAATTTCTTTTTTATCTTCTTCGGAAATCTTATCAAAATAAAAAAGCAATTCTTTTTCTAAAGTCGTATTGAACATGTATTTCTTCTTATTCGCTGGATTGTTGAAGAACTCAAGATATTCTGACAGGTCGTTGCTTGATGTTGTTGGCTTGGGAGCATCGTAAGAAATGTCTCGGTCGATGTTGATCGTAAGATGCAAAAGATCGTCGATGGAAATGTTGTACAGGCCTGCCAGCTTGTATAAAGCCTCGGCATCCGGCGTTCGTTTGCCGGTCTCATAATGACTGTACGTTTGTCGGACGACTCCAAGTACTTCGGCGACGTAGTCCTGTGTGTAATTGTTTACTTTTCGTAATTCCTTTAGTTTTTGCGGAAGAAGTTTCCCTCTCATAAATGATACCACCTTTACTAACTTAGTATATTTTCACCCATAGTGTGGTTTGCGACAAAATGTAGCGAAAATAGAAATAAATGTTAAACCACGGTGATTCCAATTGGAAGATTTCGTAACATTTTGTTGCTGCACGAATTGATTATTATAGATATTGCACAAAAAATGGGATTTTATACCTACCGCAAACGGATATCTAATTGGCAAAAAGTTACAAAGTGTAGCAAAAGTGAAAATAAGAGGTTAACAAACTGTAGCGTTCAGACGATATATAAGTTACAAAACGTAGCAAACAGTTTTATGGAGGTAGCAATGCTCAAGATTTCTTTAAAAGAAGGACAATATGTAAATATCGGAGATGATATCCGCGTTGTCTATGTGGGAAGATCCGGAAGCAATGGAAAGCTTATGATCGAGGCACCAAAGGAACTGCGTATCTCCAGAAGCGTGGAGGACGTGGATGGCAAGAAATATTATGCGGATCCGAAACTCTCCATCGAAGCGCAGAACGAAATCAAACAGATTTTGAAAAGAGAGCGCTTGAAAAACGGAACCCGATAACCGGTTCCATAGAAAAATACGTTAATAGGCGGGGCACACCCGGGACGCCTTGCTTATTTATAAATTGTGGTAATGCTTATTTATTATCACTTGAGTACTTTGTTTCTGCGAAGCGGAATTATCATACAAAGTGCTCTACATATGCAATGCATCATAAGGTGCATTACAGGAAATGCAAGGATACATGCATTTCGACCCTCTTGGGAAAGGACTCCCGGAGGTAACAAACATAATAACCCATCAAAGGATGGGACAAGGAGGAAAATATTATGGTAGTACAACACAATATGCAGGCGATGAACGCCAACAGAATGCTCAACGTAACAACATCAACACAGGCTAAGTCAACAGAGAAGTTATCCAGTGGTTACAAGATCAACCGTGCAGCAGATGATGCAGCAGGATTAACCATTTCTGAGAAGATGCGTAAGCAGATCAAAGGTCTTGATCAGGCTTCTACAAACGCTGAAGACGGTGTTTCTTCTGTACAGACAGCTGAAGGTGCTTTAACAGAAGTTCACTCTATGTTACAGAGAATGAATGAGTTAGCAGTACAGGCTTCTAACGGAACAAACAGCGAGTCTGACCGTTCTGCTATCCAGGATGAGATTTCCCAGTTAACAACTGAGATTGATCGTGTATCTGAGACAACCAAGTTCAACGAGACTTATCTGTTAAAGGGATCTGATGGAACAAAAGATTATGTGTTAAATGCACATGATGCAGGTTTAAAAGGAACTTTAAACACTGTTGGAGAAAAAGCAACATTTTCTACCGATTTTGCAGTTGGTGATAAGGTAACAATTGCTGGCAAGGAATATACTATTGGTGAAGCAGATACAACAAAAGCGAAAGATCTTATTAAAAATGCAGCTACAGGAAAAACTTTAGACGTTACCATTGATGGAACAAAGTATTCAATTGATGAGAATGGTAAAGTTAAGGATGCAGATGGCAATCAGCTTTATATTAAGACAGCAAAAGATGCTGCTGCGGCAGCTACAACAGTATCTAGTATTGCAGACATCACAACCGATAATCAATATGATAATCATGGTATTATGACAAATAATACCGAGTTAACTGCAACACAGTTAAAGAATATTGTTGGTGGCGGTTCTACAGTTAGTGATGGAACAACTACAGTTACATTAATGACAGATGTTAAAGGCGCTAAGAATGCAGCTGGTGCCGATGTTGCTGATGGTGTTGATGATAAAGATTCATCTATTATTTCATTAGATCATGCTAGAGAGCTTATCAAAGGCGAACTTGAAAAAGCTAATAGCATTGGTTCTGATTCTCCTGTTACAGTAACAGACAATCAGGATGGCTCTTTCTCATGGGATTTGGGTTCTGCAAAAGTTGCTAATACATTATCCTTTAGTTTACATGTTGGTGCGGATGCTGATATGACTAATAAGATTAATGTTGATATTGAGTCTATGAGCTCGGCTGGACTTGGAATTAAGGATCTTAATGTAAAGGATAAAACTGGAATGGCAGCAACATACGCTATCGATGCGATCGCTGATGCTGTAGCAAAGGTTTCTTCCCAGAGATCTGCACTTGGTGCTGTTCAGAACCGCTTAGAGCACACAATTGCTAATGTTGACAACGTTGTTGAGAACACCACATCTGCTGAGTCACGTATCCGTGATACAGATATGGCTGAAGAGATGGTTAACTACAGCAAGAATAATATTCTTGCACAGGCAGGCCAGTCAATGCTTGCTCAGGCTAACCAGTCTAATCAGGGTGTACTTTCACTGTTACAGTAAAAGTAAGTTATTATTTCTATATAGGGAACCTCAATTGGGGTTCCCTATTAGTAATAAAATAAGATAAAAATGCATATACATATTTTGTAGGAGTATATGTATAGGGTGTGCTATGAATAGAAAAATAAGAAATGCAATAATTAATTTGCTAAAACAATATTTAATAAAAAACGGATTATATAATGAAGATAACAGGAACACAGAACAAACGGAAAAACCAATACTCATTCTTATTACAAGAAAAGGGTATTGGCTTTTCCGTTTGCTCTATGATGAATGGTGTGATGAATCGACCGTTGACTTGCGCATATTTAATCAATTTACCATATACAGTGACCGATATCTTACAAAGGTTATTGAGCCGGAAATTTTTGAAGGCAAAAAGGTGTTAATTTTTGATGATATTATGGTCCATGGTAATAATCTTTTCTATTATTATGTGATGTTGGAAAAGTGGAAAGCAGAAGTTACGCCTTTGTCTTTGGAGTGCAATCTGAGTTTATATAATGTGAAATCGGGAGATAAGACCAAGGAGTCCATTTATAATTTATTTCATACAAAAAAAGATTTATATGAAGATGTTATTGAACAATTTTGGGCAGCGCAAGACAAATACAAAAATTATCGGTTTTGGTTGACTTACGATGATCTTGCAGATGATTCCGTATATCAGCTTTTTCTTTTTCAGAAAAACTTGTGCCCGATGTCTATGGATCTGCCGATTATTGGACAGAAGGCATCGGAAGAAAATAAAATAAATCGCTATGTGACTCTGAGTAAGGAGCAATGGGAACTGATCCGGTCACAGAGGCAGAGATGGAATTTTGTTGAGAACATAGAAAATATCAAAGATTCTTATAAAATAAATGCTTCTTTTTTTCAGGCAAATGAATGTTTTCATCAGTTAAGCTTATGGGGTGAAATACAGGATTGTATTGTGAAATGCAAATACGAGGAAGATGAGAGTTCGGGTAATGTAAAAGCAGTTTTTGTGCCATATGTTATTTTTAAATCCATGAGTTATTTTCATGTTGCAAATCTGTTTTGTGAATTATATGAGAACACAACATTCGAAGCTTATTTAAAACAGAAAATGGAAGTTGGTGAAATGCCGCTAAAACAGAAATTGTTTGAAAAGATAAAAGAGTACACGAATCTGTACTGTCTGCTATACCGGTCAATTGTATGGTATTTTAGTATATTTATAGGCAATCGCTTTATTAAATTTTTGGAGGAGAATGGGGTTGAACATCCGGAATATGATGAGAGATTTATGGAACATCATATGCAGGATGAGTTAAAAGATACAATCCGTGATTTGTGTGAAGACACGGAATCATTGGAAAAAAAGTTAGCGGTAGGAAGTGTAAATACAACTCCAAACATTGATGACGAAATGGATCAGGAATACATGGAAGAATTTTGGCAGTGGGCTTTTTTTGATTTGAAAAAAAGTATTGTAGATATGCAGTTTCAGAAAAATAGAGATTTTAAGGATATTATTTCCATCGATCAAATGGAAAGTCAGCTTGCGGAATTCATGGAGGAATGTAACCGTGCAGAATTACGATATATTCTCACAAAAATCATTGTGCTATTGCAGGAAGAAAGCAGCGTAAGTAATTACATTATAAATGATCAGAAGAATGGTTTTGTAAGGAGCGGATTTCGTCCGGCTGAAAACGGTATGAGAATTGTAGAGGAGAGTGCAAAAGAAATTTTGCCGTATGTATATGCTTTCTATCTGCAAATGGGGGATGAAGAAAAATATACCAGCAATTATCAAGTTTTTATGGATCGCTTAGAAAGCTACTTATATAGTGAGCAAATATTTGAGTATCATTTAGATCCAAGTGCGTTTTTGTATTATGAAGGTTTCTTTTATCCGGAAGAAGATAATGAAAGTACAAGTATCGCGAAAAAAATGTCTCAGGTTCGATTTCTGATCGGGGAGTATTTGGATGGTGATACGCATGAGTATGATAATGCATTTACCTTGGTAAGTAATTGGGAGTTTTAATATGGTTGAAACAGTAAACATTTTTGATAGCCTTGCTACTTTAACGCCGGGGATTAACTGGTTATTGAGTGATCTGATGGAGATCGCTATGGCAAAAGGAACCGGTAATGAAAACGGGGCAGGTGAAAGCTATTTGGATGGCATACCATTGGATGATCTGTGTAAGACAGCAATCGCTGCGTTAAATGTATCCAAGATGAAAAGTTATATCAGTAAAGTAAAAAGTGATTTTGACATTAAAGATAAGGATGAAGTCATAAGGCAGAGTGTGAAAAAAATATTGTCACTAAATACAGTTGTTTATACGGATGTAAGCGGAAAAATAAACGAGCTGCCGGATAAAGAATGTGTAAGGATCATAGGATCTGCAAAGCGTGAGCCGGAGGGAAGAATTTCGTTTTTTTATGCGTTATCTTTATATAAGTATGTATATGAGAAAAGTGATAATACTGAAGAAAATGCGTTGTTTTGGGCGGAACATATAGAAATTCCGTACCGGGTTAATTTATATCGCGTAAGAGGACGTGAGGTCGGGCGAAAAAATGTGAAGTTCTTTTGGGATTTATCACAAAGTGGTAAGAGAAAAAATAATCAACTTTCTGTTTGTTCCCCACAGGAATGGGAAAACAAAATGAGAAAGTTTATAGAGGATGAAGTGGTTAATAGCAAAAGATATGGATATTTCGAAAATATGGATTTAGACCGGATTGCAAGAAGTATTCCATATGTTGTCGCGAAGGAGGAGGATTATGAGGAGTCAGTTCAGGGAACGATATATGATGGCGAAAAGTGTGAGGGGTTGCTGTAATAAGGAACTGGATTCACTGGAATTATCTCAGGCGGATACGTTTATTGAGTTCTGTTTTGAGATGGAATGTGCACATAAATATGAGGGGAAGGATGTTTTAACGGAATGGCGTCTGCACAAGGCTCAATATTGTGGAATTATGGATACGATTATCTATGATTTTGGTCATTTCAGCCGCCACGATGCAAGCCATTCTATTAGTATTCTTGAAACCATGGAATTGGTCATTGGAGATGAGAGAATTGTAAAGTTATCCAGAGGAGATCTGTGGCTTTTACTGGAATGTGCATATTCTCACGATATCGGTATGGCTGTGACCGGAAGTGAGCTGTATGAATTGTGGAGAAATCCGGATTTCAAGGAATATCTTCTCAATTGTCTCTCATCGAAAGATCCGGATGAAAAAGAGGCAGCACAGTATTATCAGGATATGGATGATGCTTTGCGAAAGAAAGAATATAACAATGAGGAAAAGAAAGATAAAGATATTTTTAGTGATATCTGGCCTGCCCGTATTGTAAATTACGTTAAATGGCTGGTTACAGGATATATTCGCAGGCTGCACAGTAAGCGAAATTCTTTGGTAAGAAAACGCATAATCCAATTACAGGATAAGAAGGTTCCACAGAGACTGTATGAGATGGCAGCGCTCATATCGGAGCTGCATGGCGAAGATTTTGAAGAACTTTTAAACCAATTGAATTATGAAGAAAAAGGAATTCGGGCAGAATCTATTTATCCGCGTTTTGCCGTCGCTATGTTGCGTCTGGGCGATGTTTTGGATGTGGAAAATAACCGGTTCTCAGAGTTTGCGGTTGAGCATATGACCCAAATGCCTTATGAGAGTATTCTGCATAAGATGAAACATGAATCGATCACGCATATTGTCATTTCTCCGGAAGTAATTCAGCTGGAAGCAGAATCGGATGATATGAATGTATGTCGATGTGCGCAGAGGTGGTTTGATCTTGTAAACAAGGAAGTTGAAGATCTGATTTACGGATGGAATGAGATCGCACCACCGGCTTTATTGGGATGTACCTTAAAAAGAAGTCAGTGCTATGTGTATTTTGTTAATGAATCCAATACAAGGGTGCGCTATGAACTGGCAAAACAAAAGTATTTTGAGGTAGATAAAGATAAACTTACGGATTTGATGACAGGTACGAATATCTATTCCAACAAAATGGATTTTATTCGTGAGTATTTGCAGAATGCGATGGATGCCACCAGAATCCAGATGTGGATGGATATTAAAAAAGGTCTATACGAGGATTTCATTGATCCGCAGATCGTTCGTGATGAAAATCTGCAGCCTTTCGATATTCCAAAAGAGGTCTATGATAAATATAGCGTAGTTCTCAAAGTCGAGGATATTCCCGGTGATTATGAGAATATATTGATCGTAATCGAGGACGACGGAATTGGCATGGAAAAAGATTGCATATCGGTTATTTCAACGATCGGAACCGGTTGGAGAGGTCGAAAGAAATATGACCGTATTATTAAGGAAATGCCAAGATGGATGCGCCCGACCGGCGGTTTTGGAATCGGAATTCAGTCTGCATTTATGGTAACACAATCGGTTAAGGTATTGACGCAGACAAGTGAGGAGGTAAGTGGGCGAAAGATTACATTGAATTCTCCGAAGAGGGGGAGTGAAGTTATTGCAGAAGAATATGTTTTGGGACGACATGGTACAACGGTTGAGATGAAGGTCCCAAGGGAAATATTTCTGAAGTGGAATGCGTCGATTAAAAAGGATGATTTGGTTGAGTATGAGGCAGTATCTATAAACAATCCATATGTATCAAAGGATGAGACTGTTTTTGAAAAGGAAAAACAATTATTTTACATAAAAGAGGTTTTAGGACAATATTTGAAACAGATTATACCAAGACCATTTGTTAATGTTAAGGTGAAGGTTTCGGGGTACAAAGCGAGTCTTTTCACGTTACATGAGATCAATTATAGCAAGGAAAAATCCGCCTTGATTGATGGAAAATATATTATTTTAAATGAACCTAATAATAGTGGGGATGGACGGCGAAAGTTAGAAATCTGGGATTGTCAGAATAATGTTTTTGTACAGATATCCTTGAAAGAGGGTAAGAAAGGTAGGGGTATCGTTTGCTTTAAAGATGTGCGTATGACAGAGACTGCTATCGCGCCGAAGATATTGTTAGATCAGTTGGATTTTTATATTGACTTTTTAGGAATAAAGGTTAAGGAATCCATGAAAATTCATCGTAATGCATTCCGGGAGGGATTCAAATTCGAAGCATATGTTATGCGATATTTGCAGCTTTATTTGCAGTCTCATTTTTTTGAGCCGGAGGTTAGTGAAATATGTCTGATACAGATGATGTATCTGAATCTGAATAAGGAAGCCAGAGATTTTTATAAACAGAAAATTGAAAAAGCCAAAGACAGTTACAGTAATGTATTTTTGATTGGTTTTACTATAACAGTTGACACAGAAGAAAAAAAGTTTGAAAATCCAGATAATTTACAAGTTACAGACGGAAGTCCGCTTCAAACTTTGGAAAAGGCGCAGGATATAGGCGGGGATGAATTTGGCAGTGCATTGGCTGCTATTGGTAACGGAACCGTAAAGATTATTGGAAAGAAGTTTAGCCTGTTTGATATTTATAACAAGTACTTTAAAGAAGATCCTGACGATAAAGATGAAAAGATGTTTTTGGTTACTACAAAAAGTAGGGAGTCCTATACAGGTGAAAAAGGTATTTTTTGTAACATGAGTGATATACAAAATGCATATATCAGAAGAATGCATTCATCTCAAACGGATCATGATGATATAAAGAACGTAGAAAAAGGTACCGAAAACGAAAAAGAGAAGGAAAAGATTATGGATTGTCTGCTGGAGCAGGGGGTGATAGACGATGATTTCCTTTGGAAGTTGCTGTCGCAGAATCATGAATTTTCAAGACAGAAAATACGTCTAACGTATAGAATTAAAAAGGATGATCCTTTATCCACAATCGTATTCTGGCAGTTCAAAAGAAAAGTTGAGACAGTCGATCATAATGGATCATTAGAGTTCTTTTATGAAATGTCCTGGGAGCAGAGAAGGGATGCATTTTTTAAAGATTATCCAAAGGAGTATGCTTCTTTGGCAGTATCGGAAATCCCATATCTTGAGAAACAAATAGGAGATAACGATACTTTTGTGATTCCTCCAATGTCAGGAAAATGGATTTCTGAGTATAGACAGAAAATGGATTATGATCGTTCTATGGGCAGAAAGACCGTTTCTAAGCAGATGTTTGTAGAAATGGTTATGGGACAGGATATTGATCATCCGACAGAGTATTTTGGCTATCTTATGCATTGGGTAATGAATAATGCGGTAGATAAAAATGTAAGAGGTGATGCACAGGCGGTGTGGAATCTCTACCGTAAATATGTTTATGGAATATATGATATCAATTTAAGCCCTTTTAAAAGGATTACAGAACGAAAGGATGAAAAATGAACTGTGAAAAGGGAACGAAATAATATGCAAACATGTTATTATGAAGGTAGTTATGAAGAAATTGTACAAGCGTATATTGAGTATTATCATAAACGTGCGTCGAGATGCAAGTGGTTTTATTATAGCTTGAATATTTTAAAAATAGGACTTGTTGTCAGTATTCCGGTATTACAAAGTATAGACCTAACCAAAAATTGTGCATGGATTCTGGCACTTGTTTCCGCACTGATTTTATTTGTTGAATCGATTTTGGAATTAACGCGTGTTCTTGAAAAATGGACTCTGAGCCGCGACACTTGTAATAAGTTATTAAGTATACAAAGGCGATATGCAATTCGTAGCAACCAAGAAGTAACCGATGAACAAATCGGATATATGGAAGCTGTTGAAGACGCTGTTGGTGATGAAGCACGAAAATGGTATGCGGGCACTTGTAAACAGAAAGAAGAATCTTCCTCAAATTAGCAGTATAAAGAGTAGTAAAACAAGTCTTTGATCAAAATATAATACAAGGGTAATATAAAAGAAACGATGCCACCCGCTGAAATTTAATGGGTGGCATGATTTCTTTATGCTTCCACAAGCATTGATTTTATCGCTTCGTTGTATTCTTCTTCAGAATAGTCCTGAAGGATTTTTTCTTTTGACACATCATATTTAATCATATTTTGAATTGCTTCGATTCGTTCGGTTTTTCGACCTTTCGCCTCTCCTAAAAGTTGCCCTTTTTCAAGCAAGCGCTCTGATTCAAGTTGTAAAATTTTACCACCCATAATGTCACCTAACCTTTCTCTTACATTTTCGTTGTCTTTTGGAATGATATAATCCGCAATTTCTTCGATAAGTGTAATCATATCAATATAAAGAGTCGACTTCTTATCATCCGTACATTGTTCTAACGCAGAACTGATTTTTTGATAGTCCGTTAATAATTGCTCCAGCTTTTTACTGTTAGTGCCTGAATTTTTCAGGAAGCTTTCATACCTTAAAATATGATATGGAAGCAGTATTAACAGTCGTTTTTCGAATATCGAATCCACGGTATAGTTTTGTGCACGTAGGATCGGAACACGGTAGACAATCTGTTGCCCGTCTGCAAATTTTACGATTGCTTCGTGGTAATCAGGAAGACTACGCTTTCGATGATTTCGAATATACAGTACGCACGATTGTGGAAATTCGATTTCAAAAGTTTCATTGTTTTTCTGTGCAAGTTCAAGAGCAATGGAAAAATCATATTCAAACATCCGGATTACCATTTGACCGTCGAGAGAAGACTGACACTCGAGATGATAAGTGTGATCTTCAATCTGTAGAATGGAATCGGTAATAATCTTTCCAAGCTTTTCATAGTGTTCATTCCGCAACTTGCTGAAAGTGGATATCTTCGGAATAATTCGTCTGAAACACTTCATTGATCAGCGGAATGAGAAGGTATGGCATTTTCTGGGCGATGGTTCGAAAGACATCGTCGAAAATAGTGCCATGGACTTCCTTGTTTGCTTCTGTAGTTACATCTTTGGTTTTCCCCATGTAATATGTTACCTTTCCTTAAGTATATATCAAAAAGAGCTGATTTAACAGTCTTTTGTGACCTGAAAATAGTTCAAAAGTAAAGTTATTAAATTTTAAAACTGATTGGTAATGCGGGCGATATGCCCAGGCATATGAAACATTTTGAACATGTAATCGTTGGACTACATAAATAAATGCTATGTGTGCATTATAGCATTTGCATGTTGTTATGTCGATACAATTTTAAAAAAATTTGAGAGAATGAACTGTAACAACAACTTTACTTTTGGTATGTATCATGCTATTCTCCATGTAATAGGAGGAAATGAACATGGATAGTATATTTCATAGAGTAAGCATTCGAAAATATGAGGCAAAAGAAGTGGAGCAGGAGAAAATTGAACGGATGTTAAAAGCAGCTATGGCGGCTCCGTCTGCATGCAATCAGCAACCCTGGGAGTTTTATGTGGTGACGGATAAGAAGGTGATTGCGCAGTTGTCAGAAGCATCTCCGTATGCACATTGTGCGAAAGAAGCACCAGTGGTATTTGTTCCATGCTATCGTTCGGAAGGTATTGCACCAGAGTATTTTAATATTGATATGAGTGCAGCAGTTGAAAACCTTCTTTTGGAAGCAGATACTTTGGGACTTGGTGCAGTTTGGATGGGAATTTCACCAGATGTTGGAAGAATGGAGGCGGTACGTAAAGTATTGAATATTCCAGCTGGCCTGTATGCCTTTGCGATTGTTCCATGCGGATATCCGGCAGAGGATAGAGTGCAGGAAAATCGTTATGATGTTAGCAGAATACATTATATCAGGTAAAGAAAAATGTAATAAATATAAAAATGATGCCACTCACTGAAGTTGATGGGTGGCATCATTTTTTTATGCTTCCACAAGCATTGATTTTATCGCTTCGTTGTATTCTTCTTCAGAATAGTCCTGAAGGATTTTTTCTTTTGATACATCATATTTAATCATATTACGAATTGCATCAATACGTTCTTCCTCACGTAATCGTTCGGATTCAAGTTGTAAAATTTTACCACCCATAATATCGCCTAACCTTTCTCTTATATTTTCGTTGTCTTTTGGAATGATATGATCTGCAATCTCTTCGATAAGTGTAATCATATCAATATAAAGAGTCGACTTCTTATCATCCGTACATTGTTCTAACGCAGAACTGATTTTTTGATAGTCCGTTAATAATTGCTCCAGCTTTTTACTGTTAGTGCCTGAATTTTTCAGGAAGCTTTCATACCTTAAAATATGATATGGAAGCAGTATTAACAGTCGTTTTTCGAATATCGAATCCACGGTATAGTTTTGTGCACGTAGGATCGGAACACGGTAGACAATCTGTTGCCCGTCTGCAAATTTTACGATTGCTTCGTGGTAATCAGGAAGACTACGCTTTCGATGATTTCGAATATACAGTACGCACGATTGTGGAAATTCGATTTCAAAAGTTTCATTGTTTTTCTGTGCAAGTTCAAGAGCAATGGAAAAATCATATTCAAACATCCGGATTACCATTTGACCGTCGAGAGAAGACTGACACTCGAGATGATAAGTGTGATCTTCAATCTGTAGAATGGAATCGGTAATAATCTTTCCAAGCTTTTCATAGTGTTCATTCCGCAACTTGCTGAAAGTGGATATCTTCGGAATAATTCGTCTGAAACACTTCATTGATCAGCGGAATGAGAAGGTATGGCATTTTCTGGGCGATGGTTCGAAAGACATCGTCGAAAATAGTGCCATGGACTTCCTTGTTTGCTTCTGTAGTTACATCTTTGGTTTTCCCCATGTAATATGTTACCTTTCCTTAAGTATATATCAAAAAGAGCTGATTTAACAGTCTTTTGTGACCTGAAAATAGTTCAAAAGTAAAGTTATTAAATTTTAAAACTGATTGGTAATGCGGGCGATATGCCCAGGCATATGAAACATTTTGAAATAGGACTACCGCAATCCCACTGGCTTTAGACGGTGGGTTAAGGTAGCAAAAAATCAGAAATTATTGTATACTCATGGCATGGGAACATGGAAATCTAAAAACAGACACAAATACCTATTACAATATCACATTATTTTTGTCTGCAAATATAGAAAGAAATTACTGGTTTCGAGGCAGATATCAGATGATATAAAACAATTTTGGAAAGAACATACCTTTTGGACAGATAGATATTTTGCCTGTAGTGTAGGAAATGTATCGGAAGAAATGCTGAAAAGATATATAGAAAATCAAGGTTGAGAAAGAGAAAAAATCAGTTAGTAAAACCGACTGTAACAATTACTGCAACAGACAATTAAAGAAAGAATATGAATGGCTGAAAGAAGTGGATAAATTTGCTCTGACAAATGCGATTTACAACA
>ENA-UOJQ01000235-UOJQ01000235.1-human-gut-metagenome-genome-assembly--contig:-P63-NODE-235-length-72385-cov-15.763722_pt1 | contig 72385 bp, 124 predicted proteins | sample MGYA00242352_ERZ723899 | MGnify/ENA metagenome assembly ERZ723899
CTCAAGTTGAAAGGCAAAATGAAAGGTAATCTTAAATATGCCACACAGATGAACTTTATCCGTAAACAGCTTTTTAAATTATATCCAGATGCTGTTGAGACTTTCGGGTATGTGACAAAAGCAAACCGCTTAGTTCTTGGTATAGCCAAAGAACATTATTATGATGCCTGCACGATTGCAACACAAGGCAATGTATTTACTGTAAAATCTAATCTTTATAAAAAGAAATGTGTTTCAGACGGTGATTTTCAAAAAACAAAAGGTATTCGTTCTGAACAGCCTATTGTTACAGATAAGATATGTGGTTTTAGAAAATTCGACAAGGTTAAATACTTTGGTAGAGAATATTTCATTAAAGGAAGAATGTCTACGGGATATGCAATCCTTATGGATATAGAAGGTAAGAAAATTGATTTTTCTGCAATGCCTAAAGGGTTAAAAACACCAAAGTTAAGTAACTGTAAACGTATAACGGCAAGGTCCACACAGATGGTTTATCTAATGGCAATCTAACGCCATTCATCCCATCACCTAAAGGTAATGGGGTTTTCTGGCTGGTTATTTATAAAAAGATACCCAAGAAAATCCGGCTTCGGGTGTATGAAAAATGCAACCACCGGTGTGCATACTGTGGATGTGAGCTGGAATACAGGGATATGCAGGTGGATCATGTTAAGTCTGTTTTTGCCAATACCGATGTCAGCCATACAATGACAGAAGAGGAAATGTATTCGGAAAAGAACTTACTTCCGGCATGCCGGCAGTGTAACTTTTATAAGTCATATGGTAACCTGGAGTCTTTCCGGGAAGCATTAACCAGCACATTAATGAGAAATTTGCAGAAAACATTTCAGTATCGTTTGGCAATTAAGTATGGACTTATACAAGAGAGTATTGAACCGGTACAATTTTATTTTGAAAAAATTGGCATTAACATGAATGCCTCAGATTGCTGTCAAAAGGAGGAATTACTGTAAGATACAATGTTGACGGCACAGTATTTGTTGATTAGATAGGAGAGAACGTCAACTATCCACCTTCAAATGGAAGTGGGTTTCCGCCTATGACAAACGAAAGGATTTTGATTATGAAACGTATTTTATTTTGTATATCACTAAGGTTTATTATGGCGCTTTTTTTTGTCCATGTAACTTTATCAGAACCGGTAGCTAAATTCTTTATGAAATTTTCAAATATAGAGAAAGTGGCTTGGTTCTTTATAGTATGGTTCTTTATAGTATTAGGGTTTTTAATAGTAGAATGGCTTTTTACTCTGGTTGTAATAACAGATTTGGCAAATTTGTTTTTCAAAAACGATTCTGAAAACAATGAACCGAAGCATCAGGAAAAGCGGCCAGATGATGTAAACGAAAGTGCTCTTGTTAAAGGATCACTTGATTCTGGTATATCAACTCCCGTTGATCTTCACGAGTTTGTTTTTAGAAAAGCATTATTCAATTATTACAATACAAAATATTTGGGACCAAATAATTATTCGAGTGGCGAAGAATGTGTAAAGGATGCAGTCCTTGACGCCGCAAAAGGGCGATATTTAAAGAATGAAGAAATTAACGTTATAACAAATGAAATAATGGGTTATCTTGATCATAGTGCGTTGACACAATCGAATCCCCCTCTTTTAGCAGAATGGCTAGATTATACATATAAGTGTTTGGAAGAAATAAATGCAGCGGAGGTGAACTGATGGTTAAAGCAGTATTGGTTATAGATATGCCGGAACAGGTATGCCAGAAATGTGCATTGTGCTATGAGACAGAGAATAATGAAGAATATCTGTGCTGTGCGGTAGGAAAATTTTTACCAGATGGAGAGAAGCCGGATTGGTGTCCCCTCCGGGAGTTGCCGGAGAAGAAAGAAACTCATACGGTGTTAGAGCTACATTCTAACGGTCAATGGACAGAAGGCATGAAGGCTGGCTTCAATGCCTGTCTGGATGAAATTTTAGGGAAAGGTCAGGGTGATTAAAATGGCATACAGAACTTACATTAACAATACACAGGTGTTTGGCAACAACGAATCTTATCCGGAATGGATTAAGTACGTTGAAAGCAAGGGCATTACAATCGGTGAAGAGAGCGATTACGACGGCGAACTTGACGATTTCATGGAAGCTCTGGATGTCGTCGAGTCAATCGTAATGCGGCTTGAATCAGAAAGGCGGGAGAGGAAAAAGAATGGAGAAAAGTTCTTCAGCCAGAGTATTTTTGATCTAGGGAATATTTACAATGAAGTTGTTGAAAATCCGGAAGAAAAAAGCTTACTTGATAAAGAATTCCATTACCTTGAGAACGGATATATGTTTATGCCGTATGCTTTTTATAAAGCCTGCGAAGACATCCTCGAATACAAAGGTCTTTCCTTGAGAGGGAAACATACAAAAATTTTCAAGTTGAAAGAAGGCTGCAAGATAAAAGTGAGTGCCGGTTAAGAGAAAGATACATACTTATTGTATCCTACAGGATGTAGGGATTGAAAATACACAAAAAATAATATGATGCAATATTGTTGCGCTCCTCACGGAGCGTATGGATTGGAATGGATATATGGCGACAGTTTAGAACAAGATATTAAATATGGATGTATTCATACAATTGGAAAGAGAGAAAAAATCATCTAGGTGACGTTATTGTTAGATGCAAGCCTGAATGTTATTTATAAGAGAAAAGAGAGAACGAAAATGGATATGTGTTCGATGGTATGTGCTGTCTGCAGACAGAAAAATTCGTCACGGAAGTTAAATCAGCTGCGAACGATCGAGCAGTTCATCAGACGGAAAAATAAACCAAGGGAAATGAAAACAGAAGATGACTGTCCTGCAAGAAAGATGCAATTCATTCAGACTATGACAATGTATTCGCACGAGAACTGCCAATACGGTCTGTACTGTTCCGTTTTAAAGGAACGGAGGGTTAAGTTCGACCGGCTGGCGGAGGATATCGCAGAAGATGTTCTGTGGTATATCAGAAATACGGACAAAGCTGGACTGCAGGAACTTCTCCGGTATTTCCAGGGATATAAAAATTTTCAAGTTGAAGGAAGGCTGCAAGATAAAAGTTCTTACTCAGACAGACTTATACCTGTATTCTAAAGCCTATGAAAATATTCGTATGATGTACGATTACAGGCTAAACTTGACAGTAAGAACCCCACAGGCTTGTCTGTGGAAGTAGTCAGAAGAGAAAGGGGGAATGAAAATGAATTTATTATTGGTGTTGCTGTGTATAGCATTATTTTGCGTGCTTTGCAGTTTAATATGGCAGGATAATCATATGAATTACACTGCAAAAGTAGTTCTTATTGTGTGCAGCTTGATAGTATTTGTTATGTTTCTGAAAAAATATGCATTTGTGGGTGCAGAGCTGGGCGGGAAAGAAGTGGATACACAAAAAATCGAGGACGTTGCGCGGTCGATGGATGAGACAGCTACCCAGGAACCGGAGACAGAAGATGAAATCCATTACACGGTGTACGTATATAACAAGGATGGGACGATCAAGAAATCGTACAATGACGTGTTTGATGTTGCGGTTCTGCACAACGGGGCTGTTCAGATCAGCATGGATAAGGAAGGAAAGGAAACCCGTCTGCTGGTCAACGAGCCTGTGGAAATCGTGCAGGATAGGGTAACAACCATTATTCCCAAAACACAACAGGATAAGGAAAACAAAGCGGAAACAGAAAAGAGGTGAGCCAGTATGGATATGTGTTCGATGGTATGTGCTGTCTGTGGACAGAAAAATTCGTCACGGGAGTTAAATCAGCTGCGAACGATTGAGCGGTTTATCAGACGGAAAAATAAACCAAGGGAAAGGAAAACAGAAGATGACTGTCCTGCAAGAAAGATGCAATTCATTCAGACTATGACAATGTATTCGCACGAGAACTGCCAATACGGTCTATACTGTTCCATTTTAAAGGACCGGAGGGTTAAGTTCGACCGGCTGGCGGAGAATATTGCAGAAGATGTTCTGTGGTATATTAGAAATACGGACAAAGCTGGATTGCGGGAACTTCTCCGGTATTTCCAGGGATATTTCCCAGCCGGGTATAAGTGGATCGAACGGTACTGGTATTCTTTGGAAAAGAAGAAATAAGAGGTAGAAAATGTCAATAACCCATCACTAAAGTGACGGGCTTGTATTTCAGTCACTACACAGGGATATGCAGGCCCGATATTTGACGCACCAGAAGAAGCCGAAAAAGATCAGGTCTTTGGATATGCCATGTCACTATTTAACAGAAGAAAGAAAGGTAATAGTTTAGCCAAGTGTGTTCCTCTCATGACTAAAGTCACGAGTGTCCGCACTTGGCTTGCTAAAGGTATTTTATGAAGAAATATATCATTGCATTTGGAGTTCCATTTTTTATTTTTTCGTTTTTGATTGTGTGTGGCATATTGTTGTTTGGGCTACAATATGTATTGCATACACCAGCCTTTACATATTTTTGTGTATTTGGCATGGCATTTGTTGTGTCTTGTGTTTGTGCATATGCTCAAAAGAGGAAATGATTTGCTTATGACAGAACATCAAAAAACCGGACACACGATGTAAGTATTAGCGACTGCAAAGTATACCCGGTCAAATCCAAAGAGTTTAAAACGGAAAAGAGGAAAATCAGTAATGCCAAAATTAACATCAGAAGAACGACATAAAAAGCAGCTAGCGAAAATTCAGAGCGAGGCTGCACAGGAAACACAGTTTTATCAGGAAGAAAAGAGCGAAAAGCAGAAGATTGTTGAAAAATTGATTAAGATGGGATATCAGTACGAGATATCTTCTGGTGTTCCTATATTTAAAGTTCAGACTGACGAAGAAGTGGATTTGATACGCACAGAGGTAGGTGGACGTTTTTCTTTTGGATACAAGAAGCAGGCGAAAAATGGTTAAATGAGGAAGGATGAGAAGAACATGGGACAGAAATACTGCAGTACCTGTCAGTGGTATGATGTTGAAACTGGTGTCTGTTGCAACGGAGAAAGCGAACATCGGGCAGATTTTCGGTGTCTTGATGATACGTGTGAAAAATGGAGTGATGTTAGCATACATAAATAATTTGTTCGCAAAAAAGTCTTTACATAATAATAATGTAATTTAAAAATATCAAATCATAAAAACTAAACTAAAACCTGTCACGATTTCATGTACAGATTAGTTAGAAAATGGAGGAAATATGGTAATCATCAAGTGGACAAACAAATACAGTAATGAAACAGGTTTTGTGAAACAGCTCCGTCAGAAGGACAGATGTTTTGAAAACACATATGAAGAGGCAGAAGCAAGAAAGTACAGCTCTCAAAGTGTGGCGCGTGGGGTTGTAAAGAAACTTATCTCCTATGGAGAAGGAGAAAACAACAATTTTGAAATCATTAGCTGCTAAGAGAAAACGTGTGTCGGAAACGGCATGCGTTTTTGTTATTTATGGTCGTTTTTCTTTCGTCCGTAATGTTTTTTTTCCATAATAAAAGTAGACCAATTTTGAAAGGAGAAAATTTATGGCAAAGAAAAAGTTAATTATTGTTATGGGCAAAACCTCATGCGGAAAGGATACAGTATGTAAATGTTTAAAAGAAAAATACGGTTCTTCAATGGTGATAAGTTTTACTACTCGTCCGAAACGTTCTTATGAAACAGACGGTAAGGAACATTATTTTGTAAGTGAAAAAAGAATGGACGAGCTTGAAAAACAGGATGATATGTTAGCATATACAAAGTTCCCAAAAACCGGCTATCGATATTGTTCTACTGTGTCAAGTATGTCAGCAGACGTTATGACTTACATATTGAATCCGGACGGGGTGGATTATATGGAAGCAAATAAGGATAATCTTGATATTGAATATCATGTATTATATTTATATCTTCCTGAAGATGTAATTCGCGAAAGAGCAGAGGCTCGTGGTGATGATAAGGATTTAATTGAAAAGAGAATGTCATCTGAGGCGGAACAGTTTGACCAGTTTTACTCAGATCACCGGTATGATTACTGTATCGATATGAGACAGAGCCGTGAGGCGGTAAAACAGGAAATGGATAATTTTATGAGTATCTATTTCCCAGAGTGCAAAAAAGTTATTTAACAGATTTAAAGACAGTTGTTTTCCTGATAAAGGAAGACTGACTGTCTTTTTTTTCGTGAAAATTATTATTTTTTTAGGCTTTTTATTTTACTTTCTTGAGATTTTGTTCATATAACATATAGCAAATAAATTTCATGTGTTTGTATATTAAATAACTATGTTTGTAGAACATAAGAGAAAGAGAGGTGTTTTATGAAAACAGTGATTATAGTTCTGGTTGTGTGGATTATCAGTATATTGATTGGATTGATGTATGGGATGCTTGCTGCGCATTCACCTCCTAATTATGACGATGACGAACAGATAGATTATTTGAGGAAATGGTGCCATGAGCACGAAAAAAAAGAGAAAAACAAAAAAGGAGAAAAACAAAAAAGGAGGTTTCTTGATGTCAGGAATGGATCAAAATATGCTCGCCTTGATTCGGGCATTAGCAGAAAACAGAATACAGGATGCGAAGAAATACGCTATCTGCTGTTGTGCCAATGACAATACGAAGAAAAATGAGAGCCAGGTCAGAAGATGTAAAAATCTTCTGCTCAACGGTCCAAATATGATCGAGCTGCCAGCAAATCTCAACGGGATTCTACGTATGGAAGATGTGTCCGGCTTTCATGCCGAGCGGTACTACCTTGGGAAAACTCAGTTGGATCTTTTTGAAAAGATTAAGCGTGGTGTTGCGGTCACGCTTAAATTAATGGAGTATGGGATTCCCTACAAAAACAGCACCCTCATATACGGCGTGCCCGGCACTGGAAAAACGGAGTTTGCCAGATATGTGGCGTATTCCCTTGGTATTCCTTATGCATACATTAATTTTTCCTTCCTAATCGCCTCGTATATGGGAGAAACATCGAAGAATATTAAGCGTGTGTTTGATTTCTGCAAAGGGCAGAAATGTGTCCTGATGCTTGATGAGATCGACTGTATCGGATTAAAGCGCGGCATAGGAGGAAATGGGGGACCAGATGGGGAAATATCAAGAACGACTATTTCTCTTATGCAGGCATTGGATGATCTGACAGACGGGCAGATCGTCATTGCTGCCACAAATCGGTATGACCTGCTTGATCCCGCTTTGTCCAGACGGTTCCAGAACCATGTGGAATTTCGTCCATTCAATTTTGAAGAAAACAGGGAGATGATGGAAAAATTCCTGGCGGCATTGGACGAATCTTTGCTGAGTACTATGGAAATTGCAACGTATGCAAGAGAAAATCATACACAGGCAGAAGTAACCGGGCATCTTATTGAAGTACTGACACGCAAGGTATCGAATGAAGTGAATGTGGAAGCGGCGCTGGAAGCACTAAAAAGTGGAAATGAAAGAACAGATGATCGGGAAAAACTTTTCTAACCGGTATTAACAGTAATAATGAGGGAAAGTCATGGATAATCAGATTAACATTAAATATATGTTCACCGTGATCGGTGGAGGCTGGGAGCGTGTATCGAGGGCGTATTTTATTGCTGATGATAGAGTTTATTTTTTAAATAAGTTTTCACCAGATGATTTAAAAATGTTGAAGAATCATTTTGATGATATCACAGCTACACTTGCTTCCGTGAATTTTGACACAACCGGGCTGGATTTTGTGAATCATGGCACGAATGTAGGGTTTGATATGCCGACAATTACCATGTACCGGTATGAGGATGGGAAATACAAAAAATTGTGGTCAGAAGGGGATTATCGAAATTCAGAAGCTGTCGATACAATCCAGAGCATTTTTCAGAATTCCGGCTACCTGGCAAAAGGGGGAAACCGGTCTGCAAATACCGCTACTTCATGAGTGGGATGTTTTACCCGACTGACGGAAACGAATACGAGATCAATATTCCATCTCCAGTGATACATGACTCTAAAGAAGAAGCTATGGCTGATGAAAACTTTGGTTACCGCTTTATACAGATAGATAGATCGGTTGGACCGGTAATCGTTATATTTGAAAGTCAATAACCCATCACTAAAGTGACGGGCTTGTGTTTCAGCCACTACACAGTGGATATGCAGACCCGATATTGACTAGCCTAAGTGCTTCGGGCACTACGTTAAGAGAGAATACATAGTTACCTGCAGATGTAATGCCTAGTCTGCAGCAATAAGGGGACGTATTAAACAGTTTCATTGGGGTGGAACAGTGTGCGGCAGATAAAGATGTATCTTTATCTCTTACCCATATAAACCTCTCTTAACATTGGCGAAGGCATTTTAACCACACTTCGGTGTGAGTACTTAAATCCGAAAGGATTTCAGAAAGGAGCATGACCTATGGTTTATGTGTTATCAAAAACCGGACAGCCCTTGATGCCGACAGAGAACCATGCAAAGGTCCGTGTTCTGTTAAAACAGCAAAAGGCAAAAACAGTACACCGCTGTCCGTTTACCATACAGTTGCTGTATGACAGTACAGACTATACACAGCCGGTAAGTCTTGGCATTGATGCCGGAAGCAGGTATATCGGCGTATCTGCCACTACAGAAACGAAAGTCCTGTATGAAGCAGATGTGACACCTTGATGCCCGCCATCCAGACTATCAGATGACTCTTGCAAAGAAGGGCTGCGGGATGTCGTTTACGGAGAAATGTCGGATAATGAAGAAATTGGGAAAATAACAGAAATTGGAGAAAAAGCAGATGAGAAAAAGAATTGAGATGTTTGCAGTCATTGGATGTATTATTTGCAATGGATTATTCATCGACGGATGCCGGATGCCGGATATTACGAAAGGGGCATTTTTATCTGGTGCCACTAGCTTATACGATGTGGAAACATATAAATTAAGCGGGGATGTTACGTTCCTTCCAATTTCCGTGCAGGCGATTAATAACAGCAATGAAGGTCCGACTGTAATTACGGAGTTTGTTAATATCAAAGATGAGACGGTGTGGATGCAGTCGTATAAAGAATATTTCGGGAGTCACGGAGGCGGTGTTGGACAGAGCATGGTCCAGGAACTTGACCTGGATGGAAAGCCGAAGCTGTATACCGGGGATATTAACGAGCTGATCAAGAAATTTCAAAAGTAATCAGATTCACAAAGCTTCTTCATGCATTCTGATGGTTAACCCTGAATGCATAGTCAAAGGTTTTATAATTTAGTGTATACAGATTATTTTTGTAATACAGAATATGAGGGTGGATTGCAGAAGTATCATTTACCGGATATAGACAAAATTATGAAAAAGTAGAGATAGTGTAGCAGTTGTGTTGTCTTTTTGCGGAAGTGATAATAATATTATTTATTCATTGTCCAAAATACGGAACAAAACTGATATACTAGGCAAACAAAAATACAGAATCGGAGGGAAAATAATATGTCAAAAACAAAAGGATTGTTAAAGAAGAAAAAATTATTAAAAACGCTCATGTATAAAAGCCCACCATTTAAGGTACTACTTATTGTCTTTTTGTATGCAGTGATTGTATTAATTAACATTCCAATTAATAAATGGCTTAGTTTCAACTGTCCACAATGGTCAGATTGTGAATATCATTTTTACGATGCATTTTGGGTTTTTCCATTTTCTGAACTGATTATTTGTTTCATTGTTTTTGCTGTTTGTTATTTTGTCAGTGGGATAATCGCATATAGGAATTATTGCTATATTCCACTTACAGAAGATGAAATCATGAAAAAAGGATTTAAAAACGCAGATGAGTATTTTGCCTACGTGTGCGATATATGTTCTTATGGATTTAAAGAAACTAGGCGTTACATTCTTGTTGATGAGGAAGACCTTCAAAAAATGTTAACTGCCTGTCTGCAGGTATTTTCTGATAATGGAACAATTTTTGGAATAAACAGTGATATGGCAAGAAATATCACAGAACATGATGGTTTTCTTTCCGCACTTGAACTAGTCAGTGACAAAAAGGCAGAAATTATCAATGAACATGTTGTGTTGTCTGGCACCACAAAAGATGGTGATAAAAAAGAATATAAAATATAAAGTAAGGAGGAAGCTTACAAATCCAAGCGAGAAAGCCCACGGTTTGAACCGTTGGATGAAAGCGTAATAAATCGGTAATTAAATGGATACATATAAAGCTTGATATTAAAGCCTGCAGAACAATCTGATCTGTGAGATGAAGAATAACAATATCACAAGGAAACAGTGCTTTGGATTCTAAGCACGAATAAAAGGTTCAGACATAAACCTTCCGCCTGATGAGTAGATGATGCATCGAAAGTCAGACGGATCTAATGCACAATTATTAAATGAGTATTTGGATATGTTGTCGAAATATTTGGATGGTGAAATTGATGAAGCTGATTTTACACCAATTTCTATTCCAACAGAAGTTGACAGTGAAATGCAGAAAGACAGTTTTTATTAGGAGGCAACATGAAATTATTTGCGAAAGCAGCTGTCTGTACAAGCGTTGATGTGTCGCATGGAAATATTACATACAATTGGTGCTGTCCAAATGTAAAATGCAAATCTAAAGTTGAACAGAATATCAGTTGCTGTCCTAAATGCGGACAAAAATTAAAATTTGGATGTCTAAAGTCTGCACAAATGAAAAGACTTTAGATAGCAAGGAGGATTTATGATAAGTGGATTACAATTAAAGGAAACTTCCGTTTCATTACAGGAAGTTCAGAATCTGAAGAATAAAGTTGATGCAGTGAAATTACCAAGAGATAGAAGTGTGTTACTGCTAATAACAGCATGGTTGCTTGCAGTAATGTATATAGAGTGTTGGATGATTTTTTGCGATAAGTTTCTTATAGAATGGCTGACAGATAATTTTACCTTTTGGACTGGCGGTCTGCTCTTCATAGGGGTAATAAGTGTGACCGTAATTTTAGTCCTTGGCTTTATTTTTCTTTGGTTTGGGCCTGTTAAGTCAAAAGTAAATCGCTTATATCTTCACAATAAGAAACTAAAAGAGGACCTTTTGCGTAGAGTGTCAGCACTGCAGGATTTAGTTTCTTTGCAGGAGAACTTATTACTTGCGCTAGGCAATGTGAAGAATGAGCATGCTTATTTATCTACAGATTATATTTATTTTGCAGAGAAAGTAGACTCAGTGTATGTTATTACTGAAGAATTTAATCTTCCGGAAGGCATCGTAACTGAGGATGATCCAGGAGTACTAAATATTAGCATTGCCAATGATGAATATCATGCCATACAAGAAGACTTTAAAGCATTGAACCAGAAAAGGAGATAAAATGAAAGAGTTGTATACAGCTATCGTAAATATGTCAGATATGCAGCTTTGCATTACTAGTTTTTTGTTGATGCTGTGCACATGCATAAGATTATATTTTTGTATGCATCGGCTTGCACCAACACATAAGATTTGTCTTTGACATACTCCCACGACTAAAGTAGTTGGAGTATGTCAAATTGAAGATGGCGAAGCTGTATTCAAGCAGATTGAGGTTAAGAAATCGGAAAGAGGTGAAGTGTAATGTATGGTCTTATCATTAAGAAAAAGTGGCTGGATTTAATCATGTCCGGAAAAAAGACTCTGGAGATCCGCGGATGCAGGACTTCCCATGTAGGAGAGAAGATTGCGTTTCTTGAAAGCGGATCACAGAAAATCCGTGGTTTTTGTACGATTAAAGAAGTAATGGCCTTGGATAAAGGAAAATGGGAAGTATACAGGGATCTCCATTGCGTGGATGTGTCGTGGGAAAATCTTATTAAACGATATAAGACGCCATATGCGTGGCACTTATCTGCGATTACACCGAAAGAAGGGCTTACATATGAACATCCAAAGGGTGCCGTGATTTGGGTTAACCTTGATCATGCTCCTGTATTCAAAGAAGTGAACCTTAATGGAAAGAAAGATGATGCAACTACGCTTATTGATACAGGAGATTATGTCACTACAGCATATGGCTCAATGGATTACTATAAATGCACGGTATGTGGATATGATGAGATATTAAACTATGATAATTTTTGCCCCCATTGCGGACGAAAAGTTATTAATTAAAAAACGTATGAAATGATGATTTACTTAGAAGATGAACATTTTTCTAGTATTTTACATGATCCTCCATCGTTTCTGAAATTCGCCGTGTGAGGATTCACTAGACCAAGACAAATGTTGTGAAAAAATTAAAAATATTTTCATAAAACCTTTTACTTTTTACGACTTTTGTTCATCTATATAGTGTGAAACAAAATACTTCACACATCAACTTTGATTGCCGTTGTGTAACTATCATAGTTGTTTTTCCCTTTTTCATAATATATTTATATGTACGTTAAACACAACGGCAGGGCCACCGTCCAGGGAAAGGATAGGTACCTTTTCTGTGGACATGGGATTCATTTCTCAGTGGTCCTTTAACAGTCGGCTTTATGCAGACTGTTAAACACACTTAATCCTTCACTTTAGTATTAGTAACGGTAGATCTGCTTTATGGAGCACGCCGGACACGGTCCGGCGGCCAGGTTCGAGACCTGGAAGATCTATTCAAACAGCGATGCCGTATTCTCCTTTCACAACATTTAAGGCATCGATGAATCTGTCAGATGGGACGTGTCGGGATATCCGGTAACCGGGTTCGAGGCCCGGAAGATTCATTCAGCATCTTAATGGTGCTGAGATATATTTAATATCTCTTATTTTTTATTGCGCGCTGTCTGTAATGCAGACATGGAACAGCCACTCAGCAGGAGTGCGGTATTTACTGACGGGGTCAAATCCCGGCTGTTTCATTTCCAGGCCGATACTTGTGACGGTCTGGATACATTTTCATAATTTGTCCTTTTCAGGTTTCGGATTACCGTTTGGGGTTCTTATGTCTTCCAAAGAAAATCCGATTAGCTGTGTAGGTAGTTCTTGCGCAGCTAATTATTCTTGCGGAGTAGAGCAGAGGCAGCTCACCGGACTCATGACTCGGGTGTCGAAGGTTCGATTCCTTCCTCCGCGACTAATTTTAAACAAGGAGGTCAGAACATGTTTGAACTTATTAGAAAAACATCTGTCATGAGAGATGAGTCTTGTGGCTATCATGTTGATTTTAGCGGTAGCTACACTGTTCAGGAATTTATTAACGAACTATTGGAATCTAATAAAGATGGATGGGGAAATATCAGGCTTTTTAAAGATGGTCATCTTTTGTATGATCCATGTTGTGAATATAAAGGTGGAAAATTGGTCTCAGACCCATTTCCGGATAACTATCTATGTCAGCGTATTACAGACGCAACAGCGTGTGGTGGTTGGTCGAACATGGATTACATACTTTATATTTAACTATACAAAACCAAAATTTTAAATTGTATACTAAAGGAGAGAAATATGAGCACTAAGAGAGAAATTACGGAACGCATTTTTACTATGGTTGAAGAATCAATTCTTCCGGTAGTGGTTGCCGGATATCATAAGGAAGATAATGAGCTTGGTCGGGACGATAGAGCTGCACTTATGCATGCTTCTTCTGTTGTTGCAGATGTAGTAAGTGATCTTATCAGTAAAAGAGAACAGAAACAGAAAAATATGGAACAGATGAATGTGATTGTAAGTCAGCTCAAAGATTTAAAGGCTGCCGGAGTTGATGTTGATGGTATCTTAGCTGCGAATGAGTTGTGCAGTAATGATATTCATGAAGATGCATGTCGGTGCGCAGAAAAGAAAGACCCGTCAACATATGAAAACAATTCGGTTGAAATAAATGCTGTCCCTCTAATGGGAAATATTGGGGATTTGATTGCGGCGCTTGGACTTGTTAATCCTTGTGATCATATCCATATGTAGGCAGACTCAGGAGGGTTTTATGGATTGGGAAGATCGTATTCGTTTTGCAAAATGGCTGTTTGTAGTTTTGATATGTATGACACTTTTTGTTTTTATAAGCAGTGCTTTATGCGAATACATAGAAAAATTAAGCAACAGACCGTCGGTAGAAGCTGTGAATGATTATGAGAAAAAAGGTGGTGTTTGCTATGTTGATGGCGTAAAACAGGATGATACTTTTGATATTGATGGTGTTGATCTGGATAACTATACTGCTACATATAAAAATGGGAAGCTTTATTTAAAGAGTAAGGTAAAACAAAAAGATTTCCATAGAGTGACACCTGTGGTTGTACCTATCATAAATTAAGGATTTTTAATGGATAATGATAATGTAAATTTTTTTAAAGGATTATTCGTAGTTGTATTAATGTTTATTGCTATGTCGTTTGGCTTAGCCGGATATTCATATTGCAATATGCAGAAAACGGAAAGTTCTGTTCGTATTTATGAAGAAGCAGGCGGGACATGTTATGTTGATGGCGTAAAACAGGATGATACTTTTGATATTGATGGTGTTGATCTGGATAACTATACTGCTACGTATAAGGATGAAAAATTGTGTCTTAAGAGCAAAACAATGAGCAGGAGAAATAAAACAGTGAAACCTGTGATAGTACCTATTATGCATTAATCGGAAAAATTTTATGTCACAAAAAACAGCGTTGCTTTATACAATGCTGTTTTTTATATTTATGGATGCACAAAAATACTCGAAAAAAATGTAAAACCTTTTACTTTTTACATTTTTTGTCCATATAGATAACAGACAACTTAAAAATATTTCGCTATTTTTACAGAAAGGAGATTACGTCTTGTATTGTGCGTATATGAAGTTGATATGTATCATTTTCAGCTGTTTGAAGGAAAATTTCAAGATACGGAGCAGTTAGTTAATGGCATTGAAGTATTTGTATATGTAAATATTTCAAACTTTGAAATAGAAACTTTTGAAGAGAGTGAAGTTCGTGTTTACGCACATCCTTATGAAAAGCTTTTTCAGGCAGAGGAATATGAACTTAGTCTTGATGCAAAGGATATTCTTGAGATAAAGAAATCGCTTATCGAAGCATATCATGAGAAGCACTAGAATTGCAGCTTTTGTGTAATTTTCTCTTTTCATATTATGATTAAGTCGATTTTGAAAGGAGAAAATTACTATGAAGAAGTGCAAAAAGAGGATTCAGATTCTGGAGAAAATTACAGTAATCCAGTTCTTGAACATTACGAATGCGACGGGCAGATTGATATCTTTTATTACTTATCGTCTTCCTCTAATGCTAACAAAAATGAGATCCAAGCCGTGTAACAGCGACTTGGATTTTTTCCCTAAAAATTTTCAAATTTTTTCTGGATAATCTTTTACTTTCTGCAGTTCTTGCCCATATATAAAGTAAGAAGATAGAAGTTTTGATTCAGGAGGAGATACACATGCAGGCACTAACTATTGAAGAATTAAGAGAGATGCCGGGACAACCAGTGTGGTGTCCGGAACTAAAAGGGTACGGCATTATTAAATGTGATCGAAAAGGAAGGTGGGAAGGAATTCCTTTCTTTTATGGAGCATTATATAACCCGGAATATGGGGTTTCCGTTAATGTAGAATATAATATTGAAGCTCATGGGTTGGAGTGCTACAGGGTTTTAAAGGAAAATCAATATTGTACTGAATAAGGAGAATTTGTTATGAAAAAGAGAAAAAAAGGGATTTGGATAAAGATATATGCCGTGTTTATGATTATTTATGGAATTACGTTTCTTGTATTAGGCCTTTTACATCTGTATGATCCTACTTTCTTAACAGATGACCAATTTCATGTGATATGGCATATTACCATTCTATTCATGGGTTTTGAGTTTATACTCATTTTGTGGGAAACGCGTGGAAGGAGTAAACAATGAATAATAAAATAAAATATTATACAACAGACGGTTTGTCAGATTTAATTGGTATGATTATGGGCATTGTAGTGATCGTAGGAATTTTGTTTGGGGTTATTCATGCGTTTTATGACGCAGGCATTTCCAATACAGATACAACAACCGTTCAAGTGGAAATCGTAGATACAGTACATCACAATACAGGTGTCATTCATATGCCACAATACTTAAGAGAGTATGAAGTTACAGTACGCTACAAAGATAACTACTACTCTATTTATGTTGACAATGTAGATGATTTTTATACCTATAAAAAGGAGATTGGCAAGCAGGTGTCTGCCACTTTGGTAACGAAGATTCATAATGACGGGTCTACCTCATTAGCAATTACAAAGATTGGAGAATAGCTATGGCTGATTACAAATACGAAGCGGAAACTATCCGAATCATGGAGCTTTCAAGTGCTATCAAGGTTATTTCTGAATATGTGGATGATTTTTCCTATGAAATCGAAACTGAGGATGTATTAAAGCTGCAGCGTCAGTTGAAAAATGCGATAAAAACAGCAGACCGTATCGTGGAACACTTATCATCCTTAAACACCAAGGAAGACCGGGAAGCTTATATTAAGACCCAGAAACAAAAAGACCGGGCAGAAAAAGTCTCTGCTCTCTTACAGTCCAGTAACGTACTGGAATATCACAGCATAAATGCCGCCGGAATCACAAACGATGACATTGTTGCTTTTCAGGAATATTACAATGTGCGTCTTCGAGAACAGGGATATGGTACATGGCGGTGGCTGTCCGTATATGACACCGAGGGAAATCATCTGACCGCTGAGGATTTAGCAAAGCTTGGTATTCGTGATTCAGAAGAAAGCTCTGCGGTTGAAATAATTGAAAAAACAGAACAAACAGCAACAACCGAGGAAAATGAAAGCAATCCTTATGATAGCTACGGTTGGGTAAGACCGGATGGAAATTTCATTTCATCTGATTACGGTACACATGAGGAAAGTGCTATCGAAATTGTAAAAGAAATGGGGTGGAGAAAAGAACACAAAAATAGCGTATATTCCTTGTGCCGGGATTTCCTCGTATATGTGAAAGGTTACGCACTTATTCACAATCCATCAATGGATGGCGGATATATTGTAACCCATAACCCAGCTAAAAATCTTACAAAAGCACAGCGTGCTACCCTCTTCGATTACTTTACCTATAACAATGACAGTTTCTTGGCAAACCGGTATGGTATCGATGAGAAAGAAATGGAGAGATAACTATGGAAAAAGAAATTGTATATATTGCAGACTTAGACCAAGATGTTGATGATGTTGTTGCCGCACACTATTTACATAATGAAAATGTTTTAAAATGTGTTGTTTGCGACCCATATCCAAAAACACCCGAAGGGTTTGCACGAAAAGAAAAATTGGAAAGTTTAGGGGTTGAAGTATTAAAGAAGATGCCACCGGTTGCAAAATATGTTTTTGTAGGTGGTGCACTTACTGTTGTAGCTGATTACATCCAGATGCATCATATCGACTGGCTTGTAATGAATGGCGGTTTTGTTGGGACAAACATTGCATCCTTTGAGCTGGATAAGTTCAAAGGAAAGAATACAGTTCGAACCTTTAATTTCAATTGTAATGTAAATGCTACTGATACGGTATTAAAAGCTGATGAGAGACATATTTCTCATATTGTACTTGTTGGAAAAAACGTATGCCATGATAGAAGAAATACGCGCACCGGCATTTGGTCAGATAAAAAATATCAGCCATTATTCAACGAATATCATGTCAAAGATACAAAACTGCAGCATGACATACTTGCCTGCCATGAAGGATTGGCTTTTTTACAAAATACAAAGAAGTTTTGTAAATATGAAGTGGTAAGACCATTTAATACTGGATTAAAAGGCAATATGACTTTATGGGGAAGCACGAAAACCTGGAAAACTCCTTATAGAGAAGTTCGGGCCGCTGTTGCATACGAATGATAGGAAGGAGAAATTATGAAAAATAAATATTTACCTGATTTGGATGAATTACAGAAATTAATTCCTAAAATACATATAGAAGAAAAAGATGTAATAAGAACCTGTAGTGCTTGTCATAAACCATACAAAGACAAACAAATTGTTACAAATGGAATTGCAGCTGTTAAATATCCGCTTTGCGAAAAATGTAGAAAAACCTATATCCGCGATTGTTGTGAACGTTTAAATAACGAAAAAATGTGAGAAAGGAAACGCATCATGCAGAATGAAGACTTGCTAACAAAACTCGATACATTACAGGATATTATCCATAAAATGAGTTCTCTGCCAGAAGATTATGATACACTGTATCGTGCAGAAAGCTATAGTGACGATGCAGAAGATTTAATCTTTTCTTGTCGTAAATATTTGCTTGCAGTCGATGCCTGCAATAGAATCCGAGGATATCTGCTTACTTCGGTTATTACTGAGAAAGCAGTATCGTTTAATTCGCATGAAGATATCGGGCGGTTAATGGTACATCCGGAAGTCCGGGAACAGTTGTCCTTATCTACAGGAGAAAACGCTGTGTGGCTACGTCAGATTCTAACCTGTGGTAAGCCAAATGCTCCGGTGTTTAAGGAATATTCAGATGTGATTGCTGCCATTATCCCGGAATTAAAACCAACAATAGGCTTTGAACATAAAAGTATCTACCACAAACATAACGTGTATGAGCATATCCTTGCTGTTGTGGATGGATGCGACACGAATGATTTTTGTGTGAAAATGGCCGCTCTCTTGCATGATATTGGAAAGCCGCATGTCTGTACGACAGACGAAACCGGTCACAGACATTTTCACGGACACGCTGCAGAGAGTGTCAGACTGGCAAAGACTGTACTTTCCTGTCTTGACGTAACAGAAGATGAGGCAAAGCTTATCCTTGATTTAATTGAGCACCATGATATGCAACTTGCATCCACTACCAATGCTGTAAGCCGCGTAAAGAGAGAACATGGCGCAGACTTTATCCGTAAATGGGCGGTACTGCGTCAGGCTGACCGTGATGACCATGTATACCCAAAAGGTAAGAATACTCAGTTTTATACTGATATTGATGGAATCCTTACAACATTGGATGCAATTGAAAATGAGGATAAATCCTTTAAGATTACTGACCTTGCCATTAACGGCAATGTCTTGATACAGGAACTGGGATTCAAGAAAGGTCCTATTGTTGGCGATATTTTATATCAGCTTTTTGAAAAAGTAAAAGCGGGCGAATTAGATAACAAATATGATGTATTGCTGAATGAAGCTGCTATTTTCAAAGATATGATTTAAAAAATACGAAAAATAGAAATTTTAATGTAGAAAGGCAGTAATATGAGTAGATTTACAAAGAAGAATAAAGATGGAAATTATTATGTAAATGCATCTGATATGGGGTGTTATGCCGCTCGTTATGAGAACGGTTCAATTTCGGAATTGAATGGAGAAATGGTCGATACACTTGCCAATTACGAGAACTTGGCAGAACAAAAGAGGCTTGTTGAACTTCCATGTGCCATCGGCGATACCGTATATGAAGTTGCAAGAAAAGATGATAATTTTATGGTAAAACCAAGAATAATGAGGACCCTTGCTAATATAGTATCATTTATGGGAGAAGGAGCTTGGGGAAAGACAGTCTTTACAGATAAAAATGCAGCATACGAAGCCTGCGAAAAGATGAAACAGGAAAATAAAGGAATCTGTTCGGCAGCTACGATTGCAAGATACATTATCAATAAATGTGTGCGTGAAAATCATCCGATAGGGCAAATTACATTACAGAACCTTTTATATCTGTGTCAGAGACAACATCTACAGGATTACAGAAAACCATTGCTTTATGAAGATTTTGTTGCGGAAGGATTTGGTCCATCAATCCCAAGTGTGTACTATACTTATTGTGGCTACGGTGGAGCACCGATAACTTCTACTTATCCTGGAGTAGAAATAATTCCACCTGCAGAAGCAATAGGATGTATCGATACCATTGTTGAAAAATACCGCGACTGCAAGCCATGGGAGTTTGAATGCTTTGTAAGAAGGAATGGCGGAGCATGGGAGAACACTATACAATTTAAAGGCCTTCATCAGATAATTCCTGTTAGTCAGATTGCGACAGACCGTCAGATTTAAAAATTGGATAGTAAGATTGAAATAAAGAGAGGTTTATCCTCTCTTTTTATAACTCATACAATTCACTCAATGCATCTACATCAAAAAGTGGATAATTGTTTGATACATAATCAATCAAATCATGCTTAATTATCTCGCGGGCAGACTTATCCAGACAAAGTAAGCCAAGCTGCATATGCAGAGCGTGGATATCCTCTTCATTCCATGTATCAGCAAGCGTATGTATTAGGTTATCGTAGCTACTGATGTTATCTTTATACATTGTGTTTTTCATCTGTTCAATGCCTTTTACTGTCATTTGTAACACCTCTTTTCCATATAGTATATAAATATAGTAACATATTATTAGGAAAGATAGAGCTTTTAATTTTATCATTTTCAAAGATTATTTAAAAATTCGATATTCCCTGTTAGTTTTTATAGCTAAAAAAGCACCGGTTTCTCCGGTGCTTTTGTGTTACATTTTAAACTCTTCGCAATTATTAATTGCGTTGATATCATGGATGCTGTGTCCGAAACATTCACACTCATCTGGATACCGCCTTTCGTTTCTGTAATAGCAGTTCCTACAGTTATGGGTATTGAATCCATCTTCTGCACGTACAAACTCCATGTCTTCAGTAAACCACAATGTTGCGGGCTGTGCAGGAATGCCATTACCTACAAGTCCAAAGATCCCGATGAGCTTTGTTTCTCCGTTATCTTTTGTAATTACATCTGCTGAACTTTCATCGTAGATGCATACGAAGTATCGTCCTTCGTAGGTTTGTTCAATTATTTTTGCCATAGTTGTTCTCCTTTCTTTCTGTCCTTAATAATATGGAAATATAAAATTTCTGTATCGTTTTCTTTTACTTTTTTAAACTTTTGCCCATATATAAAATATCGATGTTTCTGATAATCGTGTCTGATATTTTCAGGTATATACTGGTTGTATAAGGAGAAAAATTATGTTTGTTGAAAATATTGTATTAAAGAGAGTTTTAAAAAAGCGAGACGGGTTTGTAAGTTATCGTGATTTTTTGAACTCACTTTCGGATAAGGAACTTCATTTGCTTGGTAAAAAGATTGTTTGGAGTAATTATGATGGGTATAATTACGGCTCCTGTAATGAATCACAGTGTTATTTCAATAATTTGGATCGTTGGCAAAAAGAAATATATGTGAATGAACGCAGATATATACTTTGTACTTTGAAAAAGAATGTGCATAGATATACATCGGGTCGAATATGAAATCGCTCATGCAACTTAGAAAGCAGGAAAAATGAATTTCTTATTTTTAGATGTAGACGGCGTATTAAATTGTATGCCTTATTGTAAAAGAACAAAAAAGAACTTAAATGAAGAAAATATTAAGGTATTGGCAAAAGCATGTAAAAAATATGATTTTAGGGTTGTGTTGAGTTCTACATGGAGAGAATTGCCGTATGATCATCACATGTGGAAAGAGCTTGTTTCCGCTTTAAATCAATATGATATACATATATATGCCAAAACTCCAGTCCTTAATTTCAATCGACCATTAGAAATTTTAACATGGTTACGGATAAACGCTCATAAAGGAGATAAATTTGTGAGTATTGAGGATGATTGTTCAAAGGAAGAGTATGCAAAATACAGTATGGACAAATATTTGGTACACACAGATTTTTTCTGCATGACCGAATATGAAGGCGGACTGCAGAAATATCATTTGCCTGATATTGATAGAATCATGCAGTTGTGATGGAGGTGTTTGCTATGGCATGGAGAGCAGAATTAAAAAGAAGAAACTGGTATTGTATATGCGGGGAAGATATGCCTTTATTCTTCAAAAAATATTTGTATGACAAATGGTATGCTTCTTTAAGCAAAGAAGAAAAAGAGCATTATGAAAAGAAAAAAGAGGAGAAAGCGAAAAAAGAAGAGAAAGAAGCAATCGAAGCTATTGCTAATTTGGCATGTATGAGTGGCATGATGCTAAAAATTGCGGATAAAAAGTTTCCTTGGTAAAACAGAACTTTTTGGAGGATATATCGAAATTAAATACAATAGTATAACTCCCATAAAAATAATTTTATTTCGCAAAATCCTTTACTTTTTCTTGTTTTTATCCATATATATAATATAGATAAAAAGATTGAAAGGGGAGATTTATATGAGATATGTAACATTTTTAGGAAATTTTGATGAGGTAAAGAATCAGTTAAATAAAGACGGTATCAAAACAGAGGAGACAGGAAAAATAAAACGTTTTCAGTCATTCGGCTGCAATGTTGATTATGATTCAGTAAACGAAAGTGTTCATAAAGTCTTTCCACTGGAACCGGATATTCCTGTTACAACAGAGGAGGAGTTTGTAACTTCGTTTATGACAGAAAACTATTTTATCAGCCATCAGGTGCATGTGGTGGCATTACAAAATTAATAAGATCGCGGTGATGTGCAGGTATTGTTGCCTGCACATTTTATTTTTTCTTTTCATATTAAGAATGTAACAATTTTTAATATGAAAGGAGAAACAATATGGAAAACATTAAAGATTACGCAGAGAAAGTAAAAACTGCTATTGAGGGAATGACAGGCATGGAAGTAAGTGTTGTTCAGCGATTAGACAATAATGGTGGACAACGTACGGGAATTATGATTGCCAATCCAGATTCCGATATCAGTCCTGTTATGTATTTAACTGAATTAAATACTAACAGACCGATTGAGGAGACAGCATCTGGTGTAATAAGCGTGCTTCAGCAAAATCAAAAACCTGATTTCGATTTCGAGATTGATCAGTTTACTGATTTTAAACAAGCAAAAAACCGTATCATCATGTGCCTTATCAACAAGGAGAAAAATGCAGAACTTCTCAAAGATGTGCCGCATATCGATGTAGCAGAGGATCTTTCCATTATTTTTTATTATAATGTAAAAAATAATGGGGAGCAGGCAAACATCAAAATATTAAATGACCATTTACAGTCACGTTGGTTTGGACGTGTAACCGTAAATGATTTGTATAAGGCTGCAAAAATCAACACTCCAAATCTTTATCCGGCTGAAATCTTAAGCATGAGTGCATATATATCTGGAATAACCGGGAATCTAGTACCGGATACCGGACTTTACATTATGACAAACAGACAAAAAAATTTTGGCGCTACTGTTGTTTTTTATCCTCGTGTTTGCGATGAGTTTTGTTCAATGCATGATTGTGATAAACTCATTATTTTACCGAGCAGTATTCACGAATTACTGATATATCCGGTTAAGCCGGCAGATAATATCAATGAAATGGCTGCTGGTTATACAGCTCTTGTTAAAGAAGCCAATGCTTTGGGTTCTGTAGAACCAAAAGATTTTCTCTCTGATCATGTATATCTGTATGACAGATTAACGAAAGAAATCAAGATGTTGCATACAGAAAATTAGAATCACAAAAACGGAAGGTGTGTCCTTCCGTTTTTTATTTTCATAATAATTATATGATTGCATATCTGCTTGTTCTTTCAATGAGAAAGGTGGTGTTTTTATGGGATTACGTGAAATCAGAAAAATGGATGAGAAAGAATATGAAGCATACTTCAGCAAATATCTGAGAGATTTTTCAGATACCTTAATTGAGTCTTTGAGCATTGAATATGGGCACACCGCGATGGGACACGAAAATTTAACTGATGATGCACTCATGCAAAGATGTGTGGAAAAGAGAAAAAATGTTTCGCAGTTTATTTCATATGAAGAGTGTGGAGAACCACTAAGTGTCAACGAGATGATTAATGAAACTCTTTATATGAAAATTCATGATATTTCAAGATGGATCTGTGATTCCAGGGATAAACGTCCAATGGAAATATCGGAAGATTTTGGCACGACAGTCGGTTACGGATATGAGAAGAAGACTCATTTGAAGAAAGATACTTCTCAGATCCGGATCATCTTACATAAAGCGAGTGAATATGATTCCCAACTTGGCTTTTTTATAACAACTGCATATCCGGAAATAGAAAATCAAAATTCTCGATATGTAGGGCAGCTTTCCCGTGATCCATATAAGGACGGATCCGTTGTTTATAACACTCTTGATGATGTAACGGAAATAATGACAAAAGAACAATATCTTGAAAGTATAAAGGAAAAGGATGATATAAGCCAGGTAAAAGAGCAACTGGCTGATTTTCAGTCTATTATAATCCATAATTTTGCCCAGGAATATGGTTTGGATGAACACAAATTGGAATTTTCGAATGACAATGACTTTATCAAAGATAACGTGACGGGCGTGCCATATGCCATGATAAGTGGTGGGCAGGTATACGCATGTAGAGAAAATATTGAAATTGCTCATGAAAACAATATCGGAGAGATAGAAGCAGATTTATCTGATGAGCATGGAAAATAAACAAAAGATGCGGCAAAATGCATTTTTTGTATTTTACTTTTTGAAAATGTTGTCCATATGTAATATAAAACAAAATTAAAAGAAGATAGCAGGAGACAGAAAGGAAAATTTTTATGAAAATGTGCTATGTATGTGGGAAAATATCAAAACTACAGGAGTTTGTCTGGGAAGACGGCGTTCCTGTGTTAAAAGAAAGATGTTGCAATCCGTATTGCAGAACATATAATCCGTACATTCTGTACAAGTGGTAAATGGGAGATAAGACTTATGGGAGATATTATTTTGCATCCACATCATCCGGATTATTGCAAAGAATGCATTTTCAACGATCAAAATAACGGAACGTGTGGAAATAAAGAGTACAACAGTCATTCATACATGGTTAATTGTGTGTGGAAATATTGTCCGTACAGAAAAGTACAAAGTGGAGAGGCAGAAACCGTTGTCATAAAAACATAAACAATAATTTGATTTTAATAAAAGATGGAGCTTTTATGGGAGACGAAGAAAAATTCGATTTCGAAGAATGGTGGGAGAGGTTGGATGATATTGAAAGAGAGGAATATAATCAATATATGTCTGAAGTCGATGAAGAAGACTAGAAGTTAATGAAAAATTGGTTGAAATTTTTTACATAAACAATAGTTAAGGAGGAAAAATGAAAAAAACAATTACTTTATTTTTTGGTGCCGTTCTTATTATGGCATCCTGCATTAATATATACAAATTTTGCAACGGCATTCATACTTATGGAGAGGTTACAAGAGTAAGCAATATAAAAAAGTGTAGTTATGGGATAAATATGAATCAATTTTATCGGAGCTTTTATGAGGAAGATGTGAAAATTTACTATACATTTGATATAGGTGAAAACCCGCCGGATTGTACTTATTCGTATGAAAATTTATTAGTCAGAAGATGTTTTGAGCAGCAATTGCCTACAATTGGAGATAAAATCCCCATTATTATTGATACAGGACGATATACTTCAGGCAGAATAATGGAGGAAAATCCTGTATACATTATAAAGACAATTTTTATGATGCTGAGTGGAATAATAATTATTTTGTTTGGAATAAAAAATAGGGGTGACAAAGATGATGCGAAAGATGAAAAATAAAGGACGAAAACAGAAAAAACAGCAGGATAAGCTTTATGTCCTTGGAGATGGAAAACGGTTACTCTTTTCCTATTCCGAGAACCGAAAAATATGCAGACAATCCCATGAAACGAGCATTGCCCTTTCAAGGGAAGGTCATTGGAATTACTGGGATATCTGGACAAAAGGTTATCCAAACCGCACACGCATATCCAACTGGTTTAAAGTTTATTCACAATAGAAAAGGAGGTAGAAATTATGCATGAATGTATCAATAGTTATTGTGTTCCAAAATCCAAGAAGTTTAATAAAAACTTTTTATTAACAAATTTTATTTTATCAACAGAAGATGAATTCTCCATTGAGAGTTTATATAAAAAAGCGAAAAAGATAAATATATCCGTTAGTAAAGAGAAAATTAAAAGAGCAGTTTTTCGTCTAAGAGATAACTATTATTTAGATGAAAAAGGCAGTAAATACACAGTTATTTCTGAGAAAATTGCAAAAAGATGGTAAAAAAATGAAATATTCCTTATGTTTGAATGCATAAATGCAATTTCAATTACAGTATCAAATTACTTCATCTATGATTTCGTAAAGGCCTGTATAAAGGATTTCGATAAAGAAAAGAAGTTTGTGAGTATCAATAGGATAAGAAATAATTTTAAATAACACCTTTTTCTGGATTTTTAAAGAAAGGAAATAGCATATGCAAAAATATAAAAAACATTCTTTAGAAATTTTATATGGCGTTATACTGAAAATTACCAAAATATTACTTTGGTGTTGGGAAACTGTTTGCTATTCTCTTCTTACAGTTTATTTAATTAGATATATTTTTTTTAAAGTTAATGACGAATTTATCGCGCTGTTAGTGTGTCCTACTGTAGTACTTATGCTTATTTTTGGAAAGTCAATTTATTCGGGCAGGATGTCATGGAAAAATTACAAATGGTACCAATATATAATTCCATTTGTAGTTCTAGCAGGTGAATTAGTGTATGGTTTACTTAGTAATATGTTTGTATTTGAATTAGCAATTGGCATTTTAATTACATATATATTAATATTCCTTATATCAATTTCAGAAAAACACAGACATTCTGGATAGCTTAGATGGCCCGGAAGCTGTATGGCAACACGGAACTGAAACCGTATTACTGGAAGCCGTATTTCTGGTCAGACAGCTACTTTATAGCAACTGTAAGTGAAAATACACTTGAAGTTGTAAAAAACTATATAAAAGATCAGGGGATAAAATAAAAAGGCCATTCACCCACGCCTATACAGGTGTTATAGACGTGGTGCTCTGGCTGGATTAATAGAAGAAAGTAGAAATATGGTTGAATGCATGAATTTTTACCGTGCAAAAGAAACACAAACAGTAAAATGGAAAACTGGAGCCTTAATAGCTATAAAAGAAGAGGGATTATGCTACATAAAAGATGTTAAAGATATGGAAACAATATCGCCGGATAAGATTTATATCTGTGATGCCAAAACATTATGCGCGTGTTCCGGTATTCGTATCAATGACATCTTATTATTTGAAGAGGATATCGTCCGGACAATTAACGACGGACAAATTGGAATCGTGAAATACGGACGCTATGACGATTATCATTACGGTTGGTATATTGAGTGGCAAACTGAGTTTTCAAAATATTATCGGAAAGAGCTTCTTTTTTGGTTAAAAGAAGATCCTGTGGAAATAGTCGGGAATACTTTCGACAATCCTGAAATGGAGCAACATCCGGAAAAATATAGCGTTACGTGGGTGCCGGTTCCGCATGAGTTCAAAGATGCAAACCCGGTTTCAAAAGAAGAAATTGAAGAATTAAACAGCAAAATCAGGAAGATTTGATAAATGTTGTAAATAAGTTAAAGAAATTCCCGCCTGCAAAAAGGGCAATGTCATTAAGATAAGAGCCATTCAGGGTTTTGATATTTAAAAATAGTATCAGCAAATTATATTATGTGTGGCGATAGCTCAGTTTGGTAGCAGCACTTCTGTATGGCGTCGTAAAAGCGTGTAAGGAACCATACAGATGATGTCGGAGGTTCAAATCCTTCTCGCCACGTTAATAACAATTTTATTTAGAAAAAGGAGAATATATATTATGACAAAATATAGGGTGTTTATTAAGGCAAATATATATCCACAAGATAAAAATTATAATACAAACGAATCTTTTGCTATACACATTCCAGAACACATTATGTATGGTACAAAACAAGAAGCAGTAGATTCCAAAACACGATGGGATTATTCTTTTGGATTAAATGATAAAGATGTAGTCATTTTAATTCGTCATATTACTGTAGTTGATGGTGCATATGGAGAAGTAAGAAATATGCCGGAATTTTGTTATGACTATGATACATTTGTTAAATTAGGCGGATGGATGGAAAACATTACAAGGGATAAAAATGTTGTAAACATAGATAGGTTTAATAAAAACTTTAACGAATTATATCCATGTCTGTTAAACGATAATAAGACAGAAATTCGCATTGAACCAATAGGTATGGAGGTATACGAATGTCAAGAAATAAAAAATATGCGAATTCCAAATCCAATAAGTCATATTATTCAAAACAGCTATGTTCCGTCAGGAAATAATAATTGTAATCGCTCTCTTGTAGATGAGTCTTTTTACAAAGCATTATCTGCGTTTAAACCAAATGACATAAAAGGTAAAAATTGTCATATTACAGAGGATTATGTATCTGTTAATGACTTTAATAGTGAAAATTCAGAAAGTATTCTTTATGATAGCAGAATGCAGTGTGTCATAAACGAAAGCGAATGGAGTGAACACTGTTACGATAATACTGTAGAACAAAAGAAAGAAAGAAAAAGAGCATTAGAAAAACATGGACTGCTTGATGCATACAGTTCGCTTGAAATGTATTTGCAAAATCACAATAGCATCAGAAAAATAGATTGTGATATGAGTGAAGATTGGCAAGCAGCATATAAAATTATTGAAAAAGATTTGACTTATGGGTATAAGCTGACTGGATTTGAAATACTTGGAGATGCTGTACTTTGGGAGATTACAACATATGAACGTCCAATTAAAAAAAATGATTGCATTCGTGGTATGGATATTTGCTATTTGATGTTTAAAGATGGAATTACAGTTGAAGTAACAAGAAAAATTGACTATAAAATGATGTGTGATAGAAATAGTCTTTCAGAAGTCGATTATGAAACATATGGTAATGAATATATGGATATTTGAGATATCCCATTAGAATGTAGCAAGGAAAAGTAGCTGACCGTCTAATATGCAATAACAAACAACCCTCCCTTTTTTCGTTCAAAGAGATTTGAGAGGGTTGTTCTTTGTTTGAAATTGAATAATTTAATGACATTGAGACATAAAAGTGTATTTTAACATCTTAATTCATAATCATATAATTGGAGAGGTGTTCTGTTGCTGCAAGACCATTCAAAGTCCTCATTGTCCCAAATGCCGCGTGCATCGTTTAAATTGATCTCATCTGCAAGGACTTTTTCTTCAATGTTGATGAATCGTTCCAGAGATGTTTTAAAATCGCTTAGAGCTTTTTCTGGATCGCTTGCGGACCAGCTGTATTCATCAAAAAAATTAGCTTTAGCTGATATTTCCAGTCCTTCTCCGTTCGTCGAAAATCCGGATAATTCAAAATAAGCGTTTTCGTCAGAAACTATGCTATAGTATTCGCCTGGTTTATTTGTATCATTAATCTTGTTGCCAAGATTTTCCGCTTTCTCCATCAGATTTTTGACTTCTTTCGGAAGAGATAAATAGTCTTCTGGATAATGTTCCGTACGATATGCAGCATCCTGCTGAGAGAGATCTTCAATGGAATCCTTTCCTTTGTTGACCAGAAAAAGATTAACCCCAGCTACATGGATTTCAACATTTCCACATTTGCATTGGAAATAATTTAAAACCTTTTTGTTTCTGGTATCATACGTTGCAGTAAAAATATCGCCACATTCTTTACATTTGAAATTCTTTTGTACTTTCATATTTATTTTCTCCTTTCAACTTTAAAACAACCATTCATTTTTAATATGAAATAAAAATATTTTTCTTTTTTTAGCTTGTCCTTTTTACTTTTTACAGTTTTTGTCCATATAAATAATAGACACAAAAATATCAGGTATCTTAAGAAAAAGGAGAAAGAAAACATGAGTGTTACGATGACGAAATTAATATTTGCGGTTCCGATGGCAATTTTTGCTTTGAAATTAATTGTGCAATATGTGATCGGGCATCACGAGGAAGACCCGAAAATGTTGCAAAAAGCTTTCTTCAGCATGATTTGTTTTTTCATGACAGCGTGTGCAACCATATTTTACAAAGGAAAAGGTGATTTTACTCCATTCACATTAAATGCAAAAGGAGTGATTTCGCTCATCATGCTGATTACGCCTTTTGTATTAGATTTTATATCAATGTGGATTGATTGGAAGGAGAAAATGTAATGGCAAAACTTTCAGTAATCGGAAAAGTACATATCAAAGATATCAATACTCTTAGGGAATGGCACGATTCAGGTGAGTACAAAAAATGGTATGACTTAAACTGGTCGCCAGAGCTTGCTGCTTACTATCATGTCGAATGGGAAAACACGGATCAGATTGGATTTTTTCAAATGGATGTTCCGGGACTTACAAAAAGCCTTGAACGGACAAACGCATGGATTGGTGAACTTCTTGAAATATCTGAGTACCTGCAGTCCATTGGACAGTCCCTTAATCTTCTCTATCTGGATGATCACCAGCGGTTTGCGATTATCTCTGGAGCCGACACGGATTTAACATATACACTTCCATGCCGGTTCCTTGAGATCGAGGAATATAAGGATTACTCCGACTACTCGCCGGATCAGATGTGTTCCATCGCTGGGGAAACAGTATCATCCATTATCCCCACTGATCAGGGATTTTCTTCCGTTACTGATGTAAAGAATGGTATACACAATAAGGAAGAAGAATTGAAAGAGCAGGAAGCTGCTTTGAAAAAATTACAGCAGGAACAGGAAGAAAAGTTGGAAGAAATGAAGTGGCAGCTTATGGAACAGTATCGCCCGCTCAGGGAAATGATCGAGAAAAAGCAGGCAGAACTGGAAGAGGCAAAGAAAAAACTGGAAAATCAGCTTACGGTACTGGATACGCAGATTTACGCCATCCGGTGTATCACAGGAGAGGTTGTGGATTTCACACAGCTTGTCAGCGGTAAACATGCGGATAAAAATGCTCCAGTTGTGATTTATCAGAAACTGCGCTATATGGATGAGGAACTTGGGAAGTATCTTGCTCTGTATAATGTGGATGGGGATGACACCGGATTATTCGAGGATATTCTTAAAAAACGTGAGGATTTACGTGACCTTTTCTGTCCGGGAGAAAAAGCGGTATCCTTCGTAAGAGTAAGCCGAAATGGTGTAAAGTACAAGCAACATGATGTATTTGTAAATATGCTTCAGGAATATGAGAAATACCATGGATATACGATTGGTATTCTTATAAAAGATGGAGAGAATCTGTACATAGGATGGACCGACGAAGATCGTATCAATGTTCACAATGAAAATATCTTCTTTGCTCCACAGAAAGAAACAGTATCACAGAAAACAGAGGCCGAGGAAAGTTACAAATCTACATCCCGTGAGGAGAAAATTTCTCGTTTCTTTATCTTTGCATTGCTGCAGGGGATTGTGAATGATGGAAAGCTGATCCAGCTCCCGGAAAAGGTAAGCGTTACGAAACCAAATCCATATGTGGTATTTTCCATGGCTGATGGGTGGATTGAAGATAACACCTATGGATCATGGCAGGATATTCTTGATTCTTCCAATGGAGAAATCAAGAAAGGCGATATGGTGCTGACAATGCAGCGGATTACAAGGGATGATGTCGGTGATAATAAACGGAGATATGAAAAGTACAATAATGACAGGGGCCGTGGCGAGAAAAACAGAACACATGATGTGAGCATCAGTGATTGTACGGTATATCCGATCAATCTGGTCGATAAGGATGAGAGTTATAATCTCTATTATCTGGATTATCCATATGCTGCGGTTGAACATAGATACAATGAAAAATCAGATATCCATGGTGGAACAAGTTGTTATATTCGTTATGAATATTTAGAACTTCAAGGACCACCAGTGCTTACGAAAGAAACCAGGGTATTCGAAAATGGTCTTCATTCAGTATATGGCAAGATTACGGAAGATAATATTGAAGATTTTATAAAATGGAAAGAGGCATATTATCATGAAAATTCTATTCACTGCGAAAGCAAAAACAGCTTTTTCAGTCATGATGATTCAATAAAGTGTTTTCGCAGAGAATTTTACAAGGCTGATCATACTGTCACAGAAGCACATCACTTCATATCAGAAGAAAAAGGGGATTCTGGGTACAATTGGAGATTAGGACGTGACATAAAGAAGTCTCGTGCAAATATGGAAGTATATGAGAGAGAGTTCCTTAATCTTACATATTTGGATTCTGTACGTTTACGGTATGCCATTATAAACCGTAAGGTAACAGCATGGCGGATCGGTGGTTGCCATGTGGATTACGCGGCAGCTCTCAAGTATCTGAACAAAGCATTAGAATACCTTGACGAAAGAGAAAAGAAGGAAAAAGAAATGCTACTGAAATATGTGGAAGAACTTCCGGAAAACTGGCAGGTAGATCTTACACTGTGGCGGAAGGAACATGGGTACCATGCATTAACGGAAGCGAGAGCGAAGAAATGGACGTTGGAAAGAAAATAGTAAGAAAAAGGGAGATGGAGCGATGGAAATGTGCCCTATAGAAAAAACAAAAAGATTAACACAGAAGGAAAATAAATTAGAAAAGTGACTTCAAAGGAAGGTGGAAAATAATTATGATATATTTAATGGCTGGACTTATCCAACAAGTAACAATTTTGATCCGGATGGTATTCGTCTCGATAAGTATGAAATAAAGTTTAAAAATGACAAGGTATATTTGATCAGTTATTAATTTTTCCGAAATATTCACAATATAACTAAGCTGGAAGCTGCCACGTCTTCGTGTGCAGAGAAAAGTGCCACCTGCATTCCACTCGTCTTTTTATTTTCCAATCCTTATATCTTATGATGTTTATATGCAAAATGTTTGAAAATATGTGAAAGGTCAGGTCTGAGCGTTTGTCCGGCATATGGATTTACAACATTATAAACCAGAGTGGAGGTCGATTGGAGATTATAATATGAATAAAAAGGATTTAATCAGCAATGGATACAAATATGTGTGTACTCAAAATTTTAAAAATAAAATGGAATTATGGGCCAAATTTAGTGGTTATCAGGATACAATAACTTACTTATGGGCGTTGGAAAGGGATTAACAGAGAAAAAAGAAGGAGTGGTGGAAATATGTGTCCAACAGAAAAGCAAAAAAGATTAATACAGAGAAGAATTGACTATTTTGGAGAAGAAAAAGTATTTCTGTATGCAAAACATTTTTTTCCGGAACTGCAGAACCTTAAAAATATCTCCAAAGAACAGGCCCAGAAAATTATCACAGGTTTATTGATTCCACATGTAATCCATGGTGTATATGGAAGAGATAAATAATTTTTACGAATGGAGGAAAATATGGGAGTAACAGTCGAAAGTAAGAACCATATCATCGACCTTGGTGTTGGAGGTTTTAACAACTTGCGGAAGAAAATTGCAGAATTAACAGCACCGGATATAGCAGAGCATTACGAAAACTTGGCGGATGGAATGTTTTTATCTGGGCAGGAAAGAAAAGAATGGTTCGAAAAATATGATGAGAAAATCGAAGAATTGAACAAAAAGTACAATGGAGAAAAATCGGATATCCTTGATTTCCTTTATGCGTCGGATTGTAGTGCAACGATGGACGTACAACATTGCAAATCCATTTACGAAGTGATCAAAGATTATGATGACAATATCTGTTATGGATACATAGGACGGCCGGACTGTGCAATGTTTAAAGATTTTAAAGAAGTTGTAAAAGACTGTATTGATACTTGTACGACGATGGAATGGTATTAAGATGGAATGTTCAATAAAACGTAAAAAAGCAAAGAAAGAGAGGAAGAAATATGAAAGAGATAGTAATTATTATAATGGTAGTTGGAATTGTCGGTGCTATTCTTTTGGCAAAAGGAATTTCATCTATTCTTGATGGATGTTTTGATAAAAACGATGCAAACAAAAAACCGAAGATTCAGTTTGGATTTGCGCTTATTATTGTCGTATTTGAAATTACATTACTTATTGGGGTTATTGGGATAATTTTAAGCCAACAGAATAAGCAAGATAAAATTACAGAATCGTATGAAAATACTGATAATCTTCACATTAATGGAAATCTAAATACCGACAGCACAGGATATTATAATATTAGACCAATTAAAGATGAACCTGGATTGTATTATGAAATTAACAGTTATCTTGTATTTAGAAGATTATCGCAATTTTCAGAGCAACCAGAATACGTTCCACTTACGAGCGGGGGAAATTTTTATTTGTATGATCTTAGGTCAAACACAGTAAAATTGAATAAATAATATATAATAAAGGAGAAAAGTGGAATATATAAAGACGGACAGAGGAAAAAAGAAATTTATGAAATGTAACAACTTGCTTATATCTTGCTTATTTAAAAACGAAGATGAAATCACTAATATTGATGTGGAACAAAAAATGATTAATGATCTGCAGCATCTTGCGGAAGAGTGGAAATCAAAAGAATATATCAAAAGATATGTAATTGCGGATGATGAATGCATTACAGATAAACTAAAGAGTTGAAAATTAACAAATGAGAGGAGAAAAATCTATGGATAAAAAATCATCTGTGGCAATGATTGGTGGTAAAGAGAAAACTTCTTTGAACAATGTTATAAAAGAAAGCGTTTTTAGATGTTACAAAGGTGAAAATATGCATAAAACTCAAATTCCTTGTGATACATGTACAGTTTGTAAATGTTGGGAAAAACAGTAAAATTTTGAATTTTTATAAAAAGGAGAAAAATAGATATGTTAACACTGCCAATAAAAAAGAAATGGTTTGATATGATTCTTTCAGGAGAAAAAGAAGAGGAATATCGGGAAATCAAACCTTATTACACGACCCGGTTGAGTAAGATATTCAATATGGTAGATGGCATTCCAGTAGGTACCGCAAATGCACAGATCCGTTTTACGAACGGATACGGCTATAAGGTTCCGGCTTTTATTGCAGACTGCCATCTGGAGAAAAGGACTGGTCATACCGAATGGGGAGCCGAACCGGGAAAAGAATATTATGTGTTTGTCATCGAGAAAATCAGATGGAAAAGCATGGATAACTTAGGGGAATATACAAATTTTTAGGACTGAATTTTAAAAATTTATATTCAAAATTTGGATTCTCTCTAAAATTTTTCCTTTTCATATTAAATATGAAAATCATATTTTTGAAAGGAGAAAATTATGGAGAATCAAAAAAGAATTTTGTACCATGGCACAACCATGGAGAATGCGATAACAATGCTTGGAAGTAATTTTTCATCGATTGTTGATGAGACAGTGTGGAACTGCTCAGATGATGATATGCTTTATATGGTAGATCGAGATTATGACGGAGAAGAAAATTATGGTCTGCGTTTTGCTGCAGAAGCAGGACAGATTGCTGCGGCTTATCTTGGATCAAAGTCATCAGATCTTGTTGTATTAAAGTTTGAGATTCCGGAATATATGTTTGAACAGGCATATATTGCAGAAGATGACTCTACCGACAATATGTATGGGTGCTGGCAGATTGAGCAGTCTCAATTGGAGAAATCTTTTTCTATCGGCTGTCCGGAAAATGAAGAAATTGGCGTTTCTGTAATTGTATTGCATAATGCATATAACCGTGAATTACGTCCATTTTATATTCCTTGGAACTCATTCTTGAAAGATATTGATGATCCCGTTTTAAGAGATGCTGTTTCTGCAATTCATGGAACTGACGTGATGATAGGATTGTATGACGATATCATTGGTGTATGGAACAGTGAAGAGGAACTTGGACAGTATCAATTCCTTGATAAATATGGCGATTGCATTGTTTGAGCTGCATAAATTTGAAAAATTGTTAAAAAGGGCCTCTTTTTGGGGTTCTTTTTATTTTTGTGCAAAATTTATTTTACTTTTTCAGCTTTTTGCCCATATAAATAATAGATGTAAAACTTGAGATATACACATTTTTCAAATATAAAGGAGAAAATATGAGCAAACGACCAGAAATTACAAAGAATCTTTCCATGGCACTTGAAAGATATTTGAATCCGCAGAATGACACAAGGATATATATAGCTAAAGAAGTTACGTTTGATTATGGTACAAATCATGCGACCAGAGTAGACTACATGAGATTTAAACCAGTAAATAACACGGTTTCCGGAATTGAAAAGGGAGACTTTTACTGTTATGAGATAAAGTCTTCCGTTGAGGATTTTCATTCAGGACATGGCTTGAATTTTATCGGTGATTATAATTATCTTGTGATGCCAGAGGAAGTATATGTAGCCGTATCAAAAGAAATTCCATATTATGTTGGTGTGATTGTGCCCACAAGCGTTAATTGTACATATCTTAATTTGATAAAAAAAGCGAAGCGTAGAAACAGAGAAAAATCGCTGTCAGAAATGCTTTTTATGATGTTTCGTTCTGCGGCCAGAGACAGATATTTAATCAAACAAACTATAAAAGAAAGAGATAAGTGAAGAAGGGAAAAATATGAACAGTCATATTACGAAAAATGATGCTATTTTTGAAGATACTTGTAAACTTATGCGTAAATATATGGAGCAGAATAGACCATAATCGTTTGCATCTGTATGGGGAGTATTTGAAAGACAGAAGAAACGGTGTGAATTAAATAAAGTTTCGATTGATGATGTATCAGATATTTATAACTATGCAAAGGCAGAGCAGATTGAAAAATTTGGGTTTTAAAGGTAGGTGGCTATATGTTAAATAATATAAAAATCAACATAGCAAGATTATACGAATTTCTTGATACGACAGATATTTTATCATCTGGCAATAAGGATATTATGTTTGTTTTAGAATGGATTTCGGATCATAATGGGAAACTACTGTATAAAGGAACTTTGTGGGATTTTACACAGTAAATGGATATTTCATTAGGAAAGGATAGGTTGTTATATGTTTAAGGTATATTGCAGAAGCAAAGTACACAAACAATGGAAACCATACTCACAACCATTTATTGAATTAAGCAATGCACTAAAATGCAAAGAGAAATGTGAATCACGGAAAATATGTGATGTTCACGGAAATTTAATTGAATATAAAGTTGTGGAAGAAAAGTGAAGTGCGTGTTTCTTTGGAATAGAAAGGAAGGACAATTATATGAGAGATGCACATAAAGAGTTGGTCATAAAAACAGCAATACAGGAATACAAAAATTCTGTTCTGTTTGGGTTTAGCAGTAGTACGGCACATGCCATAAATATGATGGAAAATGCTTACATTATGTGTTCAGCGTATAATATTAAAGGTATAGCTGAACTCAAAGAAACCATAAAAGAAGCAAAAGAGAAATATAAAAATGAATTAGGTAACTAAGAAATTCGCATTTCATTAAAAGATTGGAAGGTGATAATTATATGTACGAATACGGAAATTTGCCACACAAATTGTCAAAAGAGGAAAGTGTACTAGTGGCATTAGAAATAATTGAAATTGCAAAAGATAAAGCATATCAGAGAACAAGAATGAATCCAGAGTTTAGGATACAAAACGGAAAATTATTTCCATGGATGAAAGTTGAGCGATACTATATTAGAACACTTGACAGATTAATTGAATCTGAAGGATTTATAGACCACACAACAAATATTGCCTATGAAGAAGATGAAACTCTGATTATGAGTGAAGATAAATGGAAAGCTACAGACATTGAAACTGGGTTATTGATTGAAAAAGATAGAAGTTTTACAGAGTTGTATGATAAAGTGTTTAAAATGAAAGACATAATCAATGAAAGGAGATTAACGAGAGATTATATGACATTCAAACAGCAATTTGAAATGATTAAAAATGGAGATTTGGGAAGAATTGTAAAAATAGAGAGTTAATGAAACTAAGATTTACTTGGAAGGAGTGAAGTGCAATGGTAACAGAAAACGTGCGGAAACAGTTAGTAGATTATAGAAAGCATGGTAAGAAACTAAAATATCTTATCAATTATCTCATGGGATTAGTCGAAGATGAAGATGATTTTGAGAATATCATTATAAAAGAAATGAAAGCTCTTGCATTTAATGAGGATGAGATCATTGAAAGTCTGGAATATGATTTTGGATTTGATATGAGTTGGCATCCGTTGAGTGTAAATCATGGAAAGTAGGTGATTATATGGCAAAGCCAAAAGAGAACGGTTTTATTATTGAAACATACGATGAAAACCATAAAGAATCATTTTAAACCTCTTGCGGAAGACCACAGGAAAATGGATCCTGATGCATATCATGACTACTGCACATATTCCGTTGCCGAGGAAAAACTAATGAAGAGGTACGAAGAAAACAAAGAGAGGGTTCTGGATCATGTTTTGAATATCGTCCGCTGCAATGAACAGATGCACGGGCAGTGGTCCATGGATATCATGCAAAACGGAAATGATTTCTGGTTTATCGACATGGCAACAGCAAATGAATCCGCCTTGAAAGAATGGATAGGAGAAACTATGAAAATTATTTATTCTAAATATACATTTGAAGAAGTCCGTAATGCAAGAAGAAAATTGTTATCTGATGAACATGGTACATCACATGAAAAAATGAAAATTGTATTACGATCTTTTCCATTTTTAGTTTATTTTTTATTTTGTGAGTATATCCTTCTCATTAACATATTTGATTATTCACAGCCGCTGGCTTATAGAAATGTTATGAGGAAAATAATGAACCTTGATATTTATAAAAGCGCAGGGGTTTATACGAAGTTTTCAATCGATATACTATCGTACATATGCTATATGAGCGCTATTGGCATTGCATTATGTCTAATAGCGATACTAATTCGCAAAATATATAAAAATATTGTATGCAGGTTTATACCAATCAGTACGCCATGTATAGATAGAAACAAGAAAAATCGATACTGGTATGACAAAACGATTGATATTGAAGAATCATTTGAAAGACAGAAAACGTTAAAAGAATTTATCAGTGATCACAATGCTACATTTACTCTAACAGGGAACGTATTAAAAGTGACAATTTGTGGAGATGGATATTGCGAAGAAAAGTCTTTCCAGTTATCAAAGATAGAAGTAAAAGAAATTCGAGAAAAAGGGAAGCTTGATTTCTTGATCCTGCAGATTACAAAAACTCGCATGAGCTTAATATGGCCTGCCGCGAAAAAGATGATTTTGGTGAATATATGTATCGTATTAAAGGACAATCCTGGTGGGCACAGGAACTTCCAACAGATCAAGAAATGCAGCATGGGCTCAATAATCTTGCTTTGCATAACAACAAAGTCGATTTTTTACTATCGCATTCGCCTAGTGCAAGTGATGTTGTTTTGATTGGAAAGAGACCGTACAAGCAGGATATTCTTACAGAGTATCTCGAAAAAATCAAGCAGGAAAATGAAATTGGCGTTCATTTATTTGGGCACATGCATGACAATCTTCGTTTAAACGAGAGGGATATTTTGCTTTATGAGCAAATTACACGAATAGTATAATTAATTTGTGTGCAAAAAGTAGTAGCTTCAGACTTGGTTTTTACAATATTAGATTGATGTGCTTATATTATTGATGCAAAAAAGCAGCTTTTAGTTTCTGGATTGGGAACAAAGCTGTTTTTTTGCATTATTGTGGTTATGTAATATGGTCTGAATTCACAATAAATGAAAAATAGTGAATTATTTCAATCCACGCACCCACGCGGGTTGCGACAAGGATAAAATCAAATTATATTACAGAAAGGAAAGAATTTCAATCCACGCACCCACGCGGGTTGCGACAATTCCGATTGCAATACCGACTACACCGGATGCAAAATTTCAATCCACGCACCCACGCGGGTTGCGACAATAGTACCTCCTTATATTTTTACTACTAATATGATTTCAATCCACGCACCCACGCGGGTTGCGACAGCAATGATAAACAAATCACATCATAAAAACCAATATAATTAATACAATCTGCACATTCCCTTAATAAAAAGGGGTCTGTTATCGGCTTCTCTGCACCAATCTTGGTAGCAAAAGATATCCTATTTTGGTGCGAATGCCTCGGCAATTTTCTGTGTATTATTGTTTCGCACTAGTTCCTTCAAATGATATATGGGCAAAATTCTTAAAAAGTAAAAGAAAAAATCATTATTTTTCCCGGGTTTTACAAACTTTTAAAAAATATAATCTGCAATTTCTTTTACTTTTTGGATTTCCTGTCCATATATATAACAGATGGTTAAAATAATTGTTATTTTTAATCGTCAAGGTTACTTATCTGGATGTCAGATTATTTTGTTGGAGGTATTTTATGAAGAATATTACTATTAAGGAAAATCATAATTGCTCTAATTTGGACAGAAAAATCAACTTAAAAGATGGTGCAATCGTCGTACAGAAAGAAAACGAAAATGTAATCGCGGTATATTTGGTGATCCCATTCCGGGATGGTAAACACAAATATGGAGGTGATAGTTCATCTGGCTACTGTAGTCTTGTTAACCTCGATAATGGAAAGATATCTTTTGAAGAAAGATGCTGCAGGACAACAACCGAGCGAAGAGTTCTCAGACATTTAACGCGGGCCGGATTTACTTATCCATACGATCCAAATTCCCATGAACAGGACGGCAAGTTTTGCAATATGAGAGTTCAGGTATATAACAATGGCAATTATCGGATCAATCTTGAGTTAGGGAAGGAATATATTTTGAATTAAGACTAAAGTAGATTTTTCCATTAAAGCAAATTCGAAGGAGATAAAAATGTTAAATAAGTATCTTGAGTTGTTTCAGCATGCAACAGAGAATATGACAAACGTTGGAAAGTCAGGCGCTGGTGCTACCGAATATTTTCAGGCGGTTGGGTATGAGTTACTGATTATCGGACTTGGACTTTTATATCTGGCGGGAATTGTCATACTGATCACAGTACCTATTTTGGTATTTTACCGTGGTGTTATCAATGGCGGATTTGCTTCAGAAAAGTTAAAAGAAATGTACAAAATTGAAGAAGAATACCACCATGCAAGTGATGAATATGAAAAATTGAGGAAAAGCTTTGAGTGCTGCGAAAAGAAATTTCGTATTGAAAATTTTGAAAAATTGTGTGAGCATATCGGACAGTATTATAAAGATTTTACCAAAGAAGATTGGTATAATATGGTTCCTGGCAATACGATGGAAGAAAAAAAGAATATTTGAAGAAAATAAAAGATCCTTCTGATTATCTGGAACTTTATCTGGGGCTTCCATTGGTGAATATGATTTTTACAGGAACATGTTTATGTAGAACAATGTATGGAAATATCACATTTTTTAGTCCGTTTGAAGACATTATAGATTGGGAAGAAATATCTACGTTTGCTGATCAGGTTATGAAATTGTATTCGACAGAGAAAGAATGGCGTCGTGATGTAAAAATTTTTAAGATCAAATGTGTATCTATCATGAACGTTTTGATAATTTTTTGGTTTCCATTATTCTTTATGTTCTTTTAATGAATTATCGAAAGACCAAGTAGAAAACCGCGGCCAACAATGCTTGTCAACTATAGGTGATACATCAAAGATGTACCACAGAGGATGAAGGCACCATATATAACTACAAATTCAATACAATTTTTAAAAAATGTTTTACTTTTCCTGTTTTTTGTTCATATACATAATAGGCAGCTGAAACACCCGCAGTGTATTACAGAGCAGAAAAATACCGCCGAAATGAATCCGGCGGCATAAAAATCCAAAGTAACTCCAGTAACATGGAGTAGAGGTACCGTGTTCTGGCAGTGAGGTGATTCCTTAACCTCGCGAAAGAAGCCTTGGTCAACGGAAGAGACGACTGAAAATCGTTACAGACTTCAGTTGTCCGTGATGTATCACGAATTAGTTGCCAGTGAAAATTAAATTAATAAATTCAAAGGAGAGATAAAAATGTTAAATAAGTATCTTGATTTACTTCAGCATGCAACAGAGGCCATGACAAATGTCGGGAAGTCAGGCGCTGGTGCTACCGAATATTTTCAGGCGGTTGGGTATGAGTTACTGATTATCGGACTCGGGCTTTTGTATCTGGCGGGAATTGTCTTACTGATTTCAGTGCCTGTTTTGGCGTTTTACTGCGGTGTGGTCAGAGGTGGATTTGCTTCAAAAAAGTTAAAAGAAATGTGCAAAATCGCAGAAGAATATACTCGTGCGAGTAAACAATATAAAAATTTACGATATGATTTTTCAGATAGTGAGAAAAAATGGCGTGTTAAGAATTTTGAAAAATTGTGTGAGCATATCGGACGGTATTATAAAGATTTTACCAAAGAAGAATGGTATGACAGGGTTCCTGGTGATACGTTGGATGAAAAGAAAAAATTTTTGCAGAAAATGAAAAATCCGTATGATTTTTCATTTAGAGTTCCACAGTTATATGGCATATTTGAATGGAAATCAGAAGGCAGTATTTATTCAAAAATTACGCAGTTTGACCTGTTTAATGATATTGCTGTGGAAGGAGAAGAAGCTTCAACGTTTACTGAACAGGTTAAGAAATTATATTCAACAGAGGATATATACTATCATGATGTGAAAATTTTCAAGATCAAATGTGTATTTATCATGACCGTTTTGATGATGTTATATGCAGTTTTTATGCTTCCATTATGCCTTATGTTCTTTTAATGAAATATCCCCAAAAAGTATTTTTGTAACATTCACAGTAGTTAACAAAATAGGAGGTATTGCTTATGAGAATTCCATTACCGTGTAAGTTTGGAGAAACATTTGAGTATAAAGGAAAATCTTTGAAATTACATAGTGTATCATGGTTTGACTGGTCATATAAAGGTCTGGAGTTTACATATGCTACCGACAAGGAATTTGTAACCAGTACCGATATTGACCAACCGGAGTATATGGAAATTCCGGATAAAATGGTTAAATCATGCCGGATCAAAGATCTTGGATATCCATTAAAGGGAACCGGTTATGTAGATGGGATTAAATTTCGAGAAGACCGTTTATTTGCTGATATCATTGTTGAGAGCAGATATTTTGTACATATTCTCTGCGAGTGCGATGAAAGTGGAAAATACAAAGACGGTGGGGAAATTCGGTTTCCTCCAACCCCAAGTTTTGATACGGATGAAAAACGAAAGTCGGCTGTTTTAAGTAAGTTTTGTCATGTGCCAATTGGAGTCATCAAGATGTAGATATATAAGAAAGGGAAGAAAACTATATGTATGAAAAGTTAAGAAAGTATTTGGAAGAATCGAACAAGATTGTATTTTTTGGTGGGGCGGGGGTGTCGACGGAAAGCGGTATTCCGGATTTCCGTAGCAAGGATGGACTGTATAATCAACATGACATCGAATTTGAAAAATACAGACCGGAATATCTTTTAAGTAAAGAATGCTTGAGAGACAACCCAGAAGTATTCTTTGAATTTTACCGGCAGAAAATGGATACAAGAAATATTGAACCTAATATTACACATAATGTATTGGCAAAAATGGAGACAAATGGAAAATTAAAAGCAATTGTTACACAGAATATCGATGGGTTGCATCAAAAGGCTGGCAGTCACACAGTCTTTGAAATTCATGGTACTACGAAAAGAAATTACTGCAGCAAATGTGGCCGTAAGTATCCGTCCGATTACATTTTTGAATCGGATGATGCCATTCCTATGTGTAGCTGTGGAGGTATGATTCGACCGGATGTTACTTTATATGGAGAAGATCTCCCGACCGATGCGGTTAATGGTGCCGTCGATGCAATCCATAACGCTGATTGTCTGATTATCGGAGGAACATCTCTTCAGGTATATCCTGCGGCAAATTATATTTCATATTTTCGCGGTGAACATCTGATTGTAATAAACAGGGAGACACTTTATGTTCCAATTAATTTGGAGTGTGATCTTGTAATCACGGATTCGCTTGGAAATGTATTTTCTGAGGTCTCAAAATGGGTGTGATACATTAAAAACCCAATTGGGTTTTTAAAAATATATAGTTTACAAAGGAGATTTGTTATATGAAAAGAAAATTGATTGTTGCAATAACTGTTTTTACTATGTTTGCATGTAGTTTAGTCGGGTGTTCTTATGAGAAGGAATATGTTCCTGTGGATACAGAGACCGACACATTAACAGATAATAATTCTACTGTAGATTTACCAAATTTATCTCAAACACTTCCGGTTAATGGTGAAAAATTTTCGCTTGTATGTGAATATGATACAGGCAAGTATTCCTTAAAAAAGTGGCATGTAACAGATGCAAAATCCATCAATATGAATGTTCATACAAAAGATCTGCCGGATGGATATGATGCCATCATCGAACATATGCATGCTGATATATCATTGGTCTCAACTTCTCCACAAATTAATGGTATTACGCAGGACACCATGGATAACAGTTTCCATGGAACATCTCAGGATGGTTTCGTAATTGATGATGACACGTCGTATTATCGTATTTTCTCAATTGAGGGCTATACGGACCAGTTTTATGAGTTATGGGGATCTGCATTCGGTAATTATGGAAGTTTAAGCAGTGAGTATAAGAGGCTTACAGAATCTAATATAATTAAAGTAGGTACATATGCAGAAAGATTGTCCATTGTTTACGATTTGGCCATTAAATCGCCTACAGATGAAAAATACCATTCTGTGTCTGTGAAAAGTGAACTTTTAATTCCAATCAGTCGAGATGTTAAGACAAAAACGGTAACAGTCGGGATGTTAAGACAAAAACGGTAAATGTGTTTTAATAATAAGGTTGTATATTTTAAAATTTGAATCAGAAGATAGACCTTTTATGATTTTAAGGTCTATCTTTTTTTATTTTTTCTTTTACTTTTTCTTGTATTTGTCCATATAAATATCAAGATGATAATTTTTACATTAGGAAAGGAAAAGATTCAATGGATGAACAAATTGATTTTTATAATTGTTTCAAAAGCTCATCAGACGATGATTTAAGAAAATATTACGAGCAGTATAAGAAATTTCAGAAAACAGGAATCATACCAGAAAATTGTGAACTGCGAAGAGTGGCAGATGTTTATATTAGTAAGATTCCCGGAGCCTGGACGGTTCCATTTACGACCGATTTGTTGGAAACAATTGCAGACCGATGGATGACAAAAAGCAAAGCCTTAATTTCTCCTGTTGCAAATGAACAGAAAGTATACCGGATCAACCGAGGGCTTTCAGATCCTGTTGAAATGATTGTTACCGAGGTGCGATTCACAAGCATAATTAAAGGAGATACACCTGTAATCAGTTTCACAACATCTGATGTAAAAGATAATAACCAAAGCTTATTTTTTGAAAGTGATATTGGTGAAAGGGTTTATTTGACAAAGGATGAGGCTGTTGAAAAATTAAAGGAAATGAAAGAATCTGGATGTAATTAAGGAGAAAAATATGAAAAAATCAAAAATAGACTGGTGTGACAGTACGTGGAATCCGGTTACTGGCTGCTTAAATGAATGCAAATATTGCTATGCAAAAGGAATTGCGAACAGATTTTCTGGAGGCGGGGGAGAAATGGACGGATGAAAATGTATTTGTTCTTGATGAAAGATTTTATGCAGATGAATCAGAAAAAGCAGAACCTTATCCGTATGGTTTTAAGCCTACATTCTACAGATACAAGCTGAATGAGTATGTGAACTACCCACCACCTAAAGGTAGTGGGCTTCTGTTAAATGGTTCACCAGACTAAGAATTCAGAAATGGATACTACGATATTTAGGTCATGATACCCTTGGTTGACGCAACAGACCATCGCTCTATCGTACATATTTAAGTTAGGTCAGAGTAAGAACAGCCTTGTGATATGTACTGAACAAGCCTTTATATCATTGTCGAGTTGAAGTCGGAAAAACTTTACGGTAACAGTAAAGCAGAGTACGCACAACCATTACATAAGTAATGGCATTATATGATTAAGTTCACAGAAAAGGAGTGCCTGTTATGGTGTATGTATTAAATAAAGACGGACAACCACTAATGCCTACTGACAGGCATGGTAAAGTAAAGCGTTTGCTTAAAAGTGGTAAGGCTAAAGTGGTAAAGAGATGTCCGTTTACGATCAGACTGTTGTATGAAAGCACGACTCATACACAAAACTTAACTCTTGGTGTCGATACAGGCTCAGGTACTATCGGAGCTGCTGTCAGTAATGATAATGGAGATATTATTTATATGTCAGAGGTTATTGTGAGAAATGACATTGCTGACAAAATGAAACAAAGAGCTAAATACCGCAGGAACAGACGAACCCGTAAAACACGCTACAGAAAACCCAGATGGCTTAATCGTAAAAACAGTATTAAATCAGACAGATTTAATCCTACTATGATAAGTAAATTCCATAGTCATGTTAAAGAGATAGAATACATTAAATCTATTCTTCCAATCACAACTATGGTATTTGAAACAGGACAGTTTGATATGCATTTAATGAAAAATCCAAGTCTTGCAAATCCTAAAGTCAGACATTGGGGCTATCAAAAAGGTACTAATTATGGTTTTGAAAATACAAAAGCTATGGTACTTAATAGGGATAACTACACTTGCCAATGTTGTAAAGGTAAACATAAGGACAGCAAATTAGAGGTTCATCATATTGTATTTCGTAGTCAAGGCGGTAGTGATGAAGAGAGTAATCTGATTACTCTGTGTCATACTTGTCACAAAAATTTACATAGCGGGAAAGTCAATCTCAAGTTGAAAGGCAAAATGAAAGGTAATCTTAAATATGCCACACAGATGAACTCTATCCGTAAACAGCTTTTTAAATTATATCCAGATGCTGTTGAGACTTTCGGATATGTGACAAAAGCAAACCGTTTAGTTCTTGGCATAGACAAAGAACATTATTATGATGCCTGTACAATTGCAACACAAGGCAATGTATTTACTGTAAAATCTAATCTTTACAAAAAGAAATGTGTTTCAGACGGTGATTTTCAAAAAACAAAGGGCATTCGTTCTGAACAGCCTGTTGTTACAGATAAGATATGTGGTTTTAGAAAATTCGACAAGGTTAAATACTTTGGTAGAGAATATTTCATTAAAGGAAGAATGTCTACGGGATATGCAATCCTTATGGATATAGAAGGTAAGAAAATTGATTTTTCTGCAATGCCTAAAGGGTTAAAAACACCAAAGTTAAGTAACTGTAAACGTATAACGGCAAGGTCCACACAGATGGTTTATCTAATGGCAATCTAACGCCATTCATCCCATCACCTAAAGGTAATGGGTTTTCTGGCTGGTTATTTATAAAAATATTTTATTAAAATCTTTTACTTTTTCCTGAAATTGTTCATATAAAAATAAGAACAAATTTTACGGAAATATGTGGTGTTATCCGATTCGTCGGATCTAGATTGAGAGGAGAAAAATCATGAGAAAAACAGGACTTAAAGTCACAGTAATTACAGCATTACTTGCATTTGCCGTAATTTTTACATCAGTTCCAGTCAACTTTGGAAATGATTCAGTAGTAACTGCAGAGGCAAAAACAAAGAAATTTTCGTTGTCAGATGTTCCGGCATATAGTGGAGATGCTTATGTGGAAATTAATGGAAACAAGCCTTATTTTACAGCTAAAGAAAAGAAAAATATTAAATCCTTTGAGTCCTATCATAAGCTGGATAAGCTTGGAAGATGCGGTGTTGCATATGCAAATGTATGCACGGACACAATGCCTACAGAGGAAAGAGGGTCTATCGGTTCTGTAAAACCAACGGGCTGGCATACAACAAAATATAATGGCGTTGTCGATGGAAATTATGTTTACAATCGTTGTCATCTCATTGCATACTGCCTAACAGCGGAAAATGCCAATAAAAAGAATCTGATCACCGGCACCCGCTATCTTAATATCGAAGGAATGCTTCCTTTTGAAACCAAAGTGGCAAAATACATTGAAAAGACCGGAAATCACGTATTATACAGAGTTTCCCCGTGCTTTAAGGAAAATAATTTGCTTGCGTCCGGTGTGTTAATGGAAGGATATTCGGTAGAAGATAAAGGGAAAGGTATTAAATTCTGCATATACGCTTACAATGTGCAACCACATATCAAAATCAACTATAAAACGGGAGACACTAAGGTTGATTCTTCTACTGTTTCCTCGAATTCAGGAAAAACAGACGGTGATTCAAAACAGACGTATATTGTGAATACGAGTTCCCAAAAGTTTCACAAACCTGGTTGCAGCGCTGCATCTTCCATAAGTCCAAAAAACAAAAAACAGTACAAAGGAAAACGTAGCTCTTTGATTAATAATGGATATTCTCCGTGTAAGATCTGCAATCCTTAGATAAAATCTTCAGTCCGTAGTGATACGGGCTGATTTTTTTATGTTTTTTTCATTTTTTATTTTACTTTTTTGCGTTTTTGTCCATGTATATAATAACGAAATATAAGATCCAGAAGGGGGTGTAGAATTTTTGAAAGTCGCATTAACAGGGCATCGGCCTCAAAGATTAGGACTTCCAAATGACGAGTTAGATGTCAGATGGAAAGAAATTGGAAAATGGATTTCTAATCAAATTGCTGATGCATCAGATGTATATTGTGGAATGGCGAATGGTTCGGATATTTTGCTTGGGTTAGATGCCGGAACTATCAAAGAATATTTGAAAAGTCTTCCACCTGAATTGAGAAAATATAGGCAATTGAAATTACATTGTGTTTTGCCTTGTAAAAATTATAATTCGTCTCATAAGTATTACAGTAAAATTAAAAACGATGCAGATGAGTGGATTGAGTTATCAGATAAGTTTTACAAGGGCTGCGATAATGTAAGAGACCAATATATGGTTGAACATTGCGATATGCTTCTGGCAATTTGGGACGGTAATAAGTCTGGCGGAGTTTGGTCTACAATCTGCAAGGCTAAAAAAGCTGGTAAAGAAATTGTTTATTGTCCAAAAGATATTTTGAATTCATCTTGTCCATGTATATATTATTAGGGGAGGTGTTTTATGAAAAATTTATCTGTAGAATCGCTTGAAATCGCAAAAAATGAAGTGACAAAAATTCTTGAGCGATATCAGAAAAAAGCAGAGAAAGAACGGCAGAAGGTGGACGATGTATATATACTTGTCTGCAAGGAAAAATGTCGTTCGGAAGAAGATATTCTTTCTTTATATGAAGCTGACTGTATTTCATGTGCACAGTCGGACAAGTATATTGAAAAGCTTGCCGACAAAAAGAAGGCATATGGTGAAAATACAGGATTAACAAAAAGCGAAGGTGTATGTAAGATCCTGGGAAATTTTATTTATGAGATCGAAACAGAGATTGAAGAAACAGCTAATTTAGAAGATTAAAAGGAGAAAAATCTATGTTGAATGGAATTTTAATTATTATTGCTTGTGCTTTTATTATTTGGTATGGGGACGTGACGTATATTGCGTGGCGTAACGAAGATAAGCACTTTTTACGAAAAGGCGCTCCATTATGCTTTGTCAGCGCTGCTTTTCTTATTGTGTCAGCATCCGTAACCGTAATTCCGACCGGTTATACAGGTGTGAAAACTACGTTTGGACAAATTTATGAACACACTTTACCAAACGGACTTAATTGGCATATTCCAATTATCCAATCCATTGAAAAGGTAAATAATAAGCAGCAGGATGTGGAATTTGAAGGAAAGACCTGGAGTGAAACTAAAGAACGTACGGCTATATACTACGAAAATGTGACTGTTACATATCGTATTAATTCGGAAAAAAGTTCCTGGATTTTTGCCAACGTTAGCGACTACAAGAAAAATCTTGTAACTGCTGAACTTACCGCATCTGCGTTGAAGAGTTCCAGTAAACAACTTACGGATACCGATGCAACAAACCGCAGTATTATCGAACCTTTATGCAAAGATAATTTGCAGAAATTAATTGATACTAAGTATGGAAAAGATGTTATTGCCATCAATAATGTGACAATTTCTGGTGCAGATTTTGATGAAAGCTACAATAATGCTGTGGCAAATAAGCAAAAGGCTCAATTGGAATATGAACAGGCGGCAATTACAAATAAGAAGAATGTTGAAAAAGCAGAAGCAGATGCAAAAACTACCAAGATCAAAGCACAGGCGAAAGCGGATGCGGCAGTTATCAAAGCAGAGGGTGATGCCAAAGCAAACAAAAAATTAAATGAATCTCTTACAGATAATGTGCTGAAATCTTTATACCTTGATAAGTGGGACGGTGCATTGCCGAAAACATCATTGTCAGATGGTAATGTTTTATACAGCATTACGGATTAATGTGATAGATCAGAAAACATTACAAAAAGAAACTTAAAAATTATTTTCAAAAACCTTTTACTTTTTATAGTTTTTGTTCATCTATATAATGTGTGGCAAAGAACTTCATACATCTGCTTTTATTGCCGCTGCACAATACGTACGAGATGCAGCGGCAGGACCACTGTTCAAGAAAAGGATAACTACCTTTTCAGTGGGCATGGGATTCATTTCCCAGTGGTCCTTTAACAGCCAATTTTATGTTGGCTGTTATACCTATCTAATCCTTTCATTTGTATAATTAGTAACGGTAGATCTGCTTTACGGAGCACGCCGGACATGGTCCGGCGGCCAGGTTCGAAACCTGGGAGGTCTATTCAAACAGCGATACCGTATTCTCCTTTCACAACATTTAAGGCATCGATGGATCTGTCAGATGGGACATGCCGGGATTTCCGGTAACTGGGTTCGAGACCCGGTAGATTCATTTCATAAATTATTGCAACTTTTAAAAAATTTTTGATAAAAATCTTCGAAAACATATGATTTACTATTAAATTTGATCGCAAAGGAGAAAGAGATGAGTAGTTTTTCTGTTTTAGTTATTTTAGGAATTGTTTTAGCAGTACTTGGACTTGTGTTTTTGTTATTATTCCTCTATAAAAGCAGTGAGGGCGACTATCAAGCTGCGTTCAGTTTCGGAAAAATGTCTGTAATTTCTTTTATATGTTCGGCTGTTTTTATTGTAATTGCTTTCTTTGTAGGTTCGAACGAGGGTAAACAGCAGTCACAGGAAATGTGCAAAAAGGCAATGGCTGCGTATAACAAAGGTGCTGATGTTATTATCGATGGCGAGCCAGTATCAGATAACTTTGATATCAATGGTATTGACCTACATGATTATACCATCAAGATTGAGAATAACACATTGTATCTGATAAAGAAGTAGAAAGGGATGTCAAAATGAATGGAGAAACGTTAATTATTGTTGGAATGAGAAAATTATGAGTAATTTTGCTATTTTTATTACCGTAGGAATTGTTTTATTTGTGCTTGGAATTGTATTTTTGATATTTGGTATTTGTAAATGCCGTAATAATTCACTGCTTGAATCCAGTTTCCTTAAAATTGCTAATATTTGCTTTTCTTGGGCTATAGTTATTATCATATCAGCTTTTGTAATTGCAAAACCATCAGATCAAAGAATTAGAGAACAACAGGAGACGTACAAAAATGCAATGTCTGCATACAGCAAAGGTGCTGATATGTGTATCGATGGAGAACCGGTATCGGATAACTTTGATATATCGCTTGAACCGATATTCCGATGTGCCGAATGTCGTACTTCTCACATCATCAAATGTTTCGCCAGGCCCGGTACACGTACCGGTTCCGTCACAGAGCAGAGCATCTGTTGCAAAGTGCGAGCAGTCAAAGTCGATTGACCATAAGTTTATCACGGTTCCTATCGGGCATATATCAAGAGAAGAATTAAACGCTATTGATAAAGCGATTACCATTGCCACCAGAATAATGGAATAACCAAAGAAAACTTATAAGTCAAGATACAATAACCATTATTGTTATTACAGGAACAGAGAACAGTAAGGAGCGTATTGATATGAATACAACAACAGTAATTGCAATTATCTGTATTTTAGCAATAACGGGAATTGCGTTATTAGCCACAGGCGTTGTAAGAATCTGTCAACGTTCAAAAATTGATACTTTTTCGTATAGATTAATTGCAATAGGGTCTATATTTATATTTGCTATTGCTATTATAGTCTCGTATTTTTTTGGCGCAGCCTGAGCGAAAGACATATCCCCGTGTAACTGGGAATTAGAAAATAAAGGAGATTGATTGAAATGAAAAATAATGTATCAAAAAAGAAAGGGTTTATCCAGACCTTTATAGAAAAATCGGAACTGATTCAAAACATTATTGCAATTATGATTATTGCTGCAGTTATCGGTGTGGATTATGGAATCACATTAATTGAATGTTATTATGGGAAATTGGAACCTGTTATTGGGGTAAAAATTCCACTAATGTTTGCAAATCTTATTGTCATGGGATTTTTATTCTTATTTACATTTTTTACAGTGTCACTTGTTACAGAAAAATTAATTCCACAGTTTATTTTATCTATCAAGAGACTTCCGGCTATCTACCGTTATTGCTTCATTCCTTTCACCGAAGGAGAAATAAAAGACCATGGTTTTACATCAGCAAGAGACTATTTTCTTTACGTGAAAGAACAGCTTTATTACGGCGAATATGATAGCGAAGCACAATATGTCTTATTATTGCCAGATGATTTACGAAAAATGCTTATCGTAAGTAGATATATGTTCGGGGAAAAATCCATTTTTGAGTTACAGGATGACGACCTTATCATACTGAATGATTTTTTTGATACAAACATAGCGTTTGTTCTGTTTTTACAAAAATACAGAAAGTACCAGAAAGATAATAAAGTCCTTGTGTCTGTATCCATTGAAAAAAGTGGAGCTGTGATACTTTCCTTTAAAGCAGAACACCATAAAGAGGAATTGGTAAGAATTTGAAAGGAACGGTTATGAAAGAAGATATTACAAAGAAACGAAGTTTTATCAAAACATTATGGGAAAAATCAGCGGGAACAATTGTTGCATTAGGTATTGTTTTATGCATCGTACTTGATTGCCTTATGGTAGGACTTGGACTTCATTTCAACATTATAACGGCAGACGAAATTATTTTTACATTTATTCTTAATGTGTTGCTGATTGGTTTGTTTATTAGCTTAGCTACTCTTCTTGTTGATTTAGCTCAAGCTTTATGGATGCTGTTGCGGTCTTTACCTCATGAAATTTTATGGATGCTGTTGCGGTTTTTACCTCATGAAATCCGGAAACTAAAAGCAATTTATCGTTATTGCTTTATCCCGCTTACTGAGGATGAAATCAGAAAGTACAGTTTTACATCTGTGAAAGATTATTTCACCTATATAAAAGTACAATTACGTTACGGTTTATCAGATAAAGACAAAGAATTTATTGATATTGATGTCGAAGATTTTCGAAAGATGCTTGTAACCTCTGCCGCTGTTTTTGGAGAAAAAGAAGTATTTTCATTGGAGCCATTCGATTATGAGCTATTTGTTCCAAGTCATTTTGAATTTTTATCAGTTGACCGGGATGATATTGTAACTTTCTTTTATAAGTATAGCGAATACTTAGAACATGGCAATGTGCGTGCCGGATCCGAAAAAGTAGAAGTCAAAAGCAATGGACGGGTAAAATTATCATATGAAGAACGTTCAAAGATGAAAAAAACAAAAAGACATTCGATTACAATATAATATATTTTGCATGCGAGAATATGTCAATCGGGAATATTTTAAGGAGACACGGAGGGCTATTTTTATGAAAAAACCAGTTTTTGATCCTATATTAAGTGGAGAACAATTAAGGCAAATTCGTGAAGAAAAAGGAATAAAGGTAAAGGAAGTAGCCGAATATATGGGTTTCTTGTCGACTCAGGCTATATATAAGTGGGAAAAAGGCAAGTGCTTTCCACAGGCGGATAACCTTATTGCACTTGCCTTGTTGTACGATGTTAATCCGGCTGATCTGCTTGTAGAAGAAAGAAACAATTCGGACGACAAAAGACAAAATCGAAGGATTGAACCAGCGGTTGCATGACATTTGACTGAAACGTACATATAATATATACATAACTTAATAAAGCAAGTCCATTTTATATTTTAAAGGGAGAACATGAATATAACCCAGTGAAGATGAATACTCACTCTGCTGGGGCATTTCGAAAAGAGCTCGGGTCCGACAATAAGGATACTTTTTGAAGGATGCCGCGATTTTATCAGTAATGGTGAAATCGAAGTGGTGCGATTCCTAAAAGTGAAAGAAATGGCATCTGTTTTTTCGCAGTATAGTCCAGTTTACGTATCGGTGTGAGTAAATGAAGGATTTTTGAACAGAGAATCCTGACGCTATGTTAGGTGCTTAGCTTGCAACTCAGTGCAAACCATAGAAATGCTACAATCCATTTTGCTGTGAAGCGGAGAAATCCGTGTATAAGATATGAAAAGAAACTCCAAGTAGCTCAAAGCGGCAAGATAACAATTCTTCAAAAAAACATATTTTCGGTAGGTGCCGAGACTAAAAAGAATAATTTTGAGCTGAATGAGCAGGGTGAAAGGTGTGGGTAGTCAATCCCACTCTGGCTTGGCGTAAGCGGGGGAGAGATGTACAGGGTTAGCTGCCTGTGCACAGCCTTTCCTTCCCAGATAGGATAACAATACTGAAGTTAAAACAGGTAGGTTGAAGAACCATATTATGTTCTCCCTTTAAGGTATAAATTCTTGCTTTACATTGGCTTGTTTTTGAAAAACAGGCTTTTTGTTTTATAAATATAAGAAAGGAAAATTAATCTATGAATATAAATGAACAGAACAATATGCAAGTCAGGATCACTCCGAGGGAACAGGAGGTATATGATTATATCATCGAATTCATGGAGAAAAATTTATTTTCCCCAACAGTAAGGGAAATTATGGTCGATCTTAAATTTCAGTCAACGTCGTCGGTACATTACCATATAAAAAACCTTGAAAAGCATGGTTATATAACTGTTAAAGAAGGAGAACCAAGGACTATCCGGCCGGTTGGCTATAAATTAATCAAAATACAGGAAGAGAATACAGGCTGCTGAAGAACAAAGTCGTATTTAATCATAAGATAATATTTCAAAGTACTTAGGTGAATTATAAACTAAGTACTTTTTTATTTTTCTTTTACTTTTTGAAACTTTTGTCCATATATAAGATGTAGCAAAATTGTTTTAAAAAAAGAAAGAGGTGTTTTTATGAAAGTATATTTTGAAGACGGTAAGCTTGTCGATGTTAAACAATTATCAGTAGTACCTGATTTTGTCATTGATGCGGCGGATGGTGTAACTGCATGTATTAATTTATTGGATAATTTAGACAAGTATCGCAGAGATTGTGTTATATACACAAATTCAATTTTCGCGTTCTCGAATCGCTATGCGTGGAATGAAAAATTACAGTTGCCTGAGATTTTTATTAGAGATAATGAGCATGGCTTGTTTACTAATATTACCAATTTTACAAAGAGAGAGCTGAGAGAAGGTCATAATCTTGCAAAACTATATGTTGGAGGAGAGTTTGCCTGAAACACAGCGAAAAATAAATATAGAAGTACTTAATCAAATAAGTGAGGTGAAAATATGATGCGCATTTTACAAATTATTCAAAAAATTATAGAGTCTATTCTCTTCTTTTTTGCAGGATTTTTGTTTAATATTTCCTTTTCTCGTAAGTTGGATTTTATATCCAGTATTGTGTTGTTCGTTGGTGCGCTCGCTATTGTCGGATATATTTTTGTACATGAGATTAAAGAAGAAAGCGGAGATACGAAATAATTAAAGTCAAAAGGAGAAAATATGATAAAAGCAAGGAATAACAATTTTTATTTATATGAGAATAATATAAGAGAGTCTGGAAATAATGAACTCGTTTTTGGTGAGCCCGGGCAGGGAAAAACCATTTGCTTAAAGCAGGAATTATTACAATTTGCGACTAAACACATGAACAATACGGAAGATCAATCTCAAGTTCTTGTGATTGATATGTGTGGAGAGCTTTTACCATTAGCTAATAATTCTAATGGTCATATCATTTCTATAAAAAATTCCGGAATCGATATTTTTGAAAAATGTAATTCTATTAAAGAAAATGAAGATGAAGATGTGCATTGGGGCCGCAGGGATTATATTGCATTTGATTTTGCAGTTGCTTTATGCGAACAACTGTACAGAAAATGTCTTTCTGGCCGTACTAAATCTTATATATATGATATTGTACGACGGATGTATGAAGATAATGGTTTAAAACCTACAATGTCAACCTTTTACAATGAGCTTACTCAGATAAAAGATAGCTCTGAAATAAATAACATGTGCGAGTACATCAAGTTGTTTTGTAAACCCAATGACACGCCGGAAGAAAAAGAGAATAAACTTGCTGTTTATGATCTGCATGAATTTCCCGGAGCGTATATGGGTGCTGCGTATGTTTATTGTTTACTTGATATATACAAACATATGAAAGAAAATTATCAAAATGGAATTAAGACATACGTTTATATAGATAGTATGTATCAACTTTTTTCATTTGATGGTTCTGCAGATATTTTTTCTCATATGTGGATTGCAGCAAGAATGCATAATGCATCTTTTTACGGAATATGTGATGACATTAGTATACTTAAAACACGGTGTGGAAACAGAATTCTCATGTGTACGCAAAATATCCGCATTTTTCATTTGAATTCATATGACTGCAATTTGTTAAAGAAGTTGCTTGATTTTTCTGATGAGGAATCTTTGCTTATTTTAAATCTGCATCCAGGTAATGGATTTCTTGTTCGTGATAATAATTTTTACCCGTTTAAAAATGGGTGGTTCAAACCTATTGTGCAAAATCTTTTACTTATATTAAAACGAAAATAAAAAATATTTTTTAAAAACCTTTTACTTTTTATAGTTTTTGTTCATCTATATAGTGTGAAACAAAATACTTCACGCACCAACCTTGATTGCCGCTGTGCAACTATCATAGTTGTTTTTTCTTTTCATAATATATTTACATGTACGTTAACCACAGCGGCGGGGCCACCGTTCAGGGAAAGGATAGCTACCTTTTCTGTGGACATGGAATTCATTTTCCGGTGATCCTTTAACAGTCAGCTTTATACTGACTGCTATACCTATCTAATCCTTTCATTAGTATAATTAGTAACGGTAGATCTGCTTTATGGTGCGCGCAGGACACGGTCCGGCGGCCAGGTTCGAGACCTGGGAGATTCATTCAGCATCGTAATGATGCTGGTGGTATACCTCATACCTTTTGTTTTTTTGTATTGCCCGCTGTCTGTAATGCAGACATGGAACAGTTTGCTCAACAGGAGTACGGTATTTACTGACGGGGTCAAATCCCGGCTGTTTTATTTCCAGACCGATACTGTAATAGTCTGGATACATGTTCATGATTTGTCCGTTTCAGGTTTCAAATTACCGTTTGGAGCTTTTATATCTTCTAAAGAAAATTCGGTTAGCTGTGTGAGAAGTTTTTGCATAGCCTTTTGCTTTATTAGACAAATATTTCAATTAATTGTATTCGAAAGGAGAAAATGTATTATGAATTTAACATTATTGTTTGGTATTGCTTTTGCAATCCTTGGATTGATTTTCATTTTATCCAGTATTTTTATAAAACCAGATCCTTGTGGCAACTTAAAAAATACATGGTACGCAAAACAATATTTTGTAGTTTGTGGTTTGGTGTTTGTTGTAGTTGGAATTATAATTTCATTAAATTAAATCCTTTCGTTTGCTATAGGCAGAAACCCACCACCTTTAGGTGGTGGAGCCTTGTGAATCTTTAACTATTAACCCTGACTCTCAATATACTTTTGTATAGTCGCTGACGATACTTCTCCAATACTGCAAGTAAAATATCCGTCTGACCAAAATATCCTTTTCTTCCAATGATGTGTTTTAACTATGGGTTAACAAGGACAACAAAATCCAGACAGGCAATTAAAATAAAAATTGCAAAATTAAAAATATTTTCATAAAACCTTTTACTTTTTACAATTTTTGTTCATTTATATAATGTGTAATAAAGAGCTTCATACATCTGCTTTGATTGCCGTTGTATAACTATCATAGTTGTTTTTCCTTTTCATAATATATTTACATGTACGTTAAACACAGCGGCAGGGCCACCGCCCAAGAAAAGGATAGGTACCTTTTCTGTGGACATGGGATTCATTTCTCAGTGACCCTTTAACAGTCGGCTTTATGCAGACTGTTAAACCCTAATTAATCCTTTCATATTGGTAACGGTAGATCTGCTTTATGGAGCACGTCTGACACGGTCTGGCGGCCAGGTTCGAGACCTGGGAGATCTATTCAAACAGCGATGCCATATTCTCCTTTCACAACATTTAAGGCATCGATGGATCTGTCAGATGGGACATGCCGGAATATCCGGCAACCAGGTTCGAGCCCTGGAAGATTCATTCAGCATCGTAATAATGCTGGTGGTATACTTCATACCTTTTGTTTTTTTGTATTGCCCGCTGTCTGCAATGCAGACATGGAACAGTTTACTCAACAGGAGTGCTGTATTTACTGACGGGGTCAAATCCCGGCTGTTTCATTTCCAGACCGGTGCTGTAATAGTCTATATACATGTTCATAATTTGTCCGTTTCAGGTTTCGAATTACCGTTTGGAGCAGAGCAGATTTTCACTGCAAGATGAACTAAAAATAAATACATATTTTGGGACAAAGATGACACTTTAGCTGAATACAGGTTTAATGGTCACGTTTCAGATCCGGAAGGTACTGATAATGGTATGAGTTTAAAAGAAATCGAGGATGGTTTTTCCTTAAGATGAGTCCATCCCATTATATGCAGAGGGTGCTATCTGCATGTGGCGTGAAACAGAGCGAAAAAGTAATTGAGAAAGTTTTTGGAAAGATCAATGAAGTTAATAAGAAAGGGGATAGGAAATGAGTACATTTTTTTTGATTATTGGACTTATTTTTGTAGCTGCTAGATTAATCATAATATCCGGTTGGGTTGATTGTAATAAGAATACTATTGTGATTATTGGAGGTATTATAACTGTATTATTAGGTATTATTATGATCATAGGACGAAATGAAAAATCGCCTTATGAAATACAGGAAGAACTTGAGTCAGAAGCTATTGAAAACTATGCTAATGGTTCAGAAGTTTATCTTAATGGTAAGAAAAACAATGACGTAGACATTAACGGTATTGATCTTGATAGATACAATATTAAAATCAAGGAAGGAAAAATTTACCTGATTGATAAATAAGCAGCCAAAATACAGTTCTATATTCACGATATGGGACTGTGTTTTTTGTAAGAGATCAGGCAAGCTATTGAAAATGGTGTTATTTATTAAGATAGAAACCGGTTCAGAAAAAATTATTTGAAATATTAAAGTGAGGAAAATATTTATGGGAAGTCGACAGAATGAATTAAATTTGCATTTAAAAGTGTTGGAAGATACTCAGTTTCCAGATGAATTTTTAAACACGAAGCTGATAAATCTATATTGTAAACATATGATACACACCAATTTAAATAAAGATTCCAAAGCAAATCGTCTTCTTGCTGCATCTTATAAGGTTGGCTATGAGTTTTGTGAATGGGGATCCCATGAAGAATTGCCAAGTGACTTATTGCATCATCTTAATATAATAACAAAAATGGAAGATGATGATTACAGACATGCTGTTCGTATTGTTATTTGTCAGTATTGTTTTTGCGAGAGACCTGTCATCTGGTCAGATAATCTGCATAGCACTATTAAATACATAAGAGAATTTGGAAAAGGGCATGCTTACGTGATATTCCTTTTTATGTTATTGATTTAACGCATCTTGAGGACCCGGTTGCTAAAGGTTATGGAGACAGCCTTAATCACAATATTTCAGATATTCTGGGCGCTGTCTCTTGTGCCTTCTCCCGGTATGATAGGTCAAATTTAAAAGAGCTTGTAGATGTACATTACACAATAAATGATCTTTTGAATGATAATACAGAATTATATACATTTCATAATAACCATTTAGGGGTAATTCAGAATGGTGATCCTGCAAGAATTATAATAGAAAAATCTCAGGCTATTAATTCATTATTCTTTCCTAAAGATACAGAAGCCAAAGATTAGATTATTCTTGCAAAAAAATGCATTTAAGGAGGAACAGATTTTTAATGAATAAGTTGGAAAATTTAGAAATGGTATTGTTTGACTTTGATGATACGCTGTGCATACATAGTCATCGCTCAGATTCTTATGAGGAACTGATGGAATATTTGTCATGTATTAATTCAGACAAGACATTTCCGGAATCATGGAATAACGCAAAACCGAATTTACAATTAAAGAAATTCATGGATTATCTCGCCTGTAAGAACATTTCTATGGGATTGATTAGTGGAGTGCAGGATTGTAAGACTGCGGAAAGAAAGCTCAAATGGGTTAAAGAAAATTACGGTTATTTACTAGAAAATTACTGTGTATCCAGTCAGGAGCAGAAGATTATTGAACTTAAGGTCCTTGCAAAGGTTAACAGGCTTCATGCAAACCAGATTGCTATTATTGATGATATGTATTCAAATCTTGAAAAAGCAGAAAGTGAAGGATTTATTGCTCTTTCCCCAATGCAGGTTGTTAATTTGTTCAATGAAGAATCTGAGCAGAAGTCCATTCCAAGGATTATACAAGATTGCGATTTTCCACTGCATGGTGAACTGAAGGATAAATACATATTCTGGGATATAGACGGCACTTTAGCGGCATACCGGTTTAACGGGCATATTTCAGATCCGGAAGGTACCGATAATGGTATGAGTTTAAAAGAAATCGAGGATGGGGTTTTTCTTAAGAGGAAGCCATCCTGTCATATGCAGATGGTGTTGTCTACATGTGGCGCGAAGCAGAACATTGTGCTGGGACACTGCCAGGTGCAGAAAGAAATGGATGATAAACAACTTTGGCTGGACAAGTATTATCCAAATATCACAGAACGTTTACTTGTATCGGAAGACAAATCAAAAGCAGATACCATTTTGCAATACTGTAAGGATCATGATATTAGCTTGCAAGATGTGGTATTTGTAGACGATGTGATTCCATTTCTCCGCGAAGCAGAGCGAAAAGGAATTGAATCATTTCATATCAGTAGTTTCTTGGATTGGGATTTCGAAAGGAGGTAACATAATGGATTTATGTATGGACTGCAACTTGTTGTTTGCAGAATTAAAGAAACATGGTTTCTGCCTTGGTTTTTCAACAATTGAGGATGTTGCGCTTTCAAAGGAGCAGGTGGATTACTGGCATCGTGGAAATTTTGTTTGTTATGTAAAATCGAAGGGATTAATTGCAACTTATGTATGCTTTATTACCGGTGATGAATTGAAAGATGAATTCTCTACTTATAAGAGTGTTCAAGAGCATTTGAATTTCACAGATACTATAGAAACTCAGCGGAGACCATCAATCGTTGAAGCATTTGAAAACATTTTATTTACCAGTTATTCTGATGCAGTTGCTAAATATAAGCAGATGCTTGCTGTTTTTCCAAAATTTACACCAGCATTTAAAGAATTGTTTGCAGAAGAAATGGATGCTCTTGCAGTATCTAATACGTCAATTCAGGTTAAACCTGATTTGTCGAAAATTTATATAAATAAAGAGCATGAATATTGTTACATCTCAGCTGTTACACCGGATAGTGTCTGCGTTAAGCGACTCACCGCTGCATCTTTTGACAAAGAGCTGTATTATCGTGAATTGCAGCAATACACTGCCGTTCCAGAAGTTTTTGACGAATTACGTTCACTTCTGTTAACAGTATTACATGGTCTTTCTTCTGTTATCAGGATAAATAATCTGCCTGAAGATAACAGTGTTTCTTTGAAATATTATAATGAAACAGATGAATTCGGTGATGTAACATATACAGTAGTTGGTCAGAATATCGAATTGAGAATTACTGATATGCTTGGTGCTTCCTGTTATTTGAGTGATAAGTCTTGTATACATGATTCAGATAATGAGTGTCACGCATACGATATTGTTGATATTTTTTCAGCAAATGCTAAAGCCAAACGTATTCATGATTTTCTTGTAGAACTCATGAAAGAGTTTGCGCCTATTTTAGCAGGTGACCTGGCATTGCGGAAGCAGCTTTTTGATTATTTGTATACACTTGAGGATGGTGATAATTCCGTTAATGCGCAGCAGGAGTTTCAAAATGATACTGGCATTCAGTATTCCCCACGTCAGATTCTGATTATAGATGATGTTGGACAGACACTACAGGAGGCGGCTGATAACAATTTTTCCGCCTGCACACCAATGGAAGTTGTTAATTTTATGGAAGACCGCCAAATTACCATTGGGGGAAATTTGATCGAAAATGGCATTTACCAAGAAAATTAATTAACTTAGGAGGTCGAAAATGAGTACAAAAATATATGATGAAGCTGCGGCAACTATTACAAATCTTGATGCCCACCGTCCAGATTATCAGATGACTCTTGCAAAGAAGGGCTGTGGGATGTCGTTTGCGGAAAAATTTCGGATAATGCGGGAAGCAATCGGGAAAATATCAGAAACTGGAGAAAAAGCAGATGAGAAAAAGAATTGAGCTGTTTGCAGTCATTGGATGTATTATTTGCAATGGATTATTCATCGACGGATGTCGGATGCCGGATATTGCGAAAGGGACATTGTTGTCTGACGGCACTATAACGGAGAGTTTGGGAGGATGAGAAGGTGTTAAATGTAGATGCGAAAGATGGTTCGGTAAAGATCAGAAAGATGGAAGGTACAGAGAAAAGACTTGTTTCTGATATAGGATCAATTGCACATAAAACAATGCTTTTGATCGCTAATGACGGAGCAAAGTCGGCAGATGAAGTGTATTTGAAGTATGGTATGTTAGCACGTGAACTTGTTGATTATATTGAAACGACAGTTCAACGTGTAAATGAAATGGGAAAGTAAACTGAAATTTATTGGGATGGAACTTGAAGAAAATTGTTTCAAAATTGCAAAAGAAAGGATTCGCCATAATTGAGATTTCCCTGTTTGTCTTTTTCACTTTTAGCAAAAGAAAATGAAGTTTGAGAATAAGAATTTAAAGGAGGATAATCCATGACAGGTATATATTTAGGCACAATTATCTTTTTTTTGGGCGCAATTATGACAATAGTTATAAATAAAAATGTAAAAGTGCCTATGGGTGGTGACTTTTGGGATATGCCTACGAGGGTAAAAATCGGAATACTATTATTAGTTTTTGGAATTTTGTTGGTGGTTAGTAGTGTTGTGTTTATGTTGATAACAAATCCAATAGAATTGTTAAATTGATTATTATGCAGATAAAATTAACTAAACTTGGGGAGGAAAGGTAATTGGTAAAAAGTAGCGCATTTACCAATGTACAACGGGTGTAGAAATTGCCAAAGAATAAATTTGAGTTATCAAAAAAACATGAATATCTGATATTAAAATTAAGTGATATTCCCACTATTGATGACATAACTCACAGTGCATGGTCAAGCGACTTGCTGATTTTAGTATATCAGATTCATTAAAAACTGTCCGAAAAAGTGTCTTAATTTATGAGACCATTATATTAGGGGGAAAATAGCCGATGAAATATATTAATGAAAATCCAACAAAAACAGAAAAAATACTTTTTGAAAAATATGGTCTTTATTTAATTTATAAAGATGAAGATTCATATAGATATGCTCCGATTCACATAGAAAACCAATATGTATATCCGTCTTCTGTAGAAGTAGAAAATGACATGGTTGAATGGGAAAATGATATATTGTTTGACATCTTTACCGAAACAGTTACGATTCATGGTAACTATGATTCCATAGGTATTACTTTAATTCATGAAAGAATGAAAGAGCTAAATTTTAACTGATTTGGATTTTTTTAATTCAACTAAGAATTTAGTTGATTTAGCAGAAAGGGAATAATATGGATAGAAGTTTTAATCCGAATGTTGGAAAGAGCAAACCAAGACGGAAAGGCTGTAATGACAGACGAATTAAGGACTAAAATCGAAGAAATCTTTTGTTAGCAAATTAAAGTACGGAGGTGTAGAAATTGCCAAAGAATAAATTTGCGTTATCAAAAAAACATGAATATCTGATATTAAAATTAAGTGATATTCCCACTATTGATGACATAACTCATTGTGCATGGTCAAGCGATTTGCTGAATGGAAAATTTACTGATTTCAGATACAATACGGAAGATGCTCTTTTGATGATAATAGAAGCTCTTACAAGAGGAACACAGGGAAAGGAAAGTTTAGTGAGTAAAGGAAAGATACAAACAACTCGTGCAACAGCCGAAGAAATGGGAGAAGTTTTAGAAAATATTAAGAAAGGTTTCACCGAACAGATTGAACAAAATGTTTGTGATGCACAGGTAATAGCAACGTTACGCGTATCCCACGGGCAGTTGAGTCAAATTACAAAAAATAACAATGTTTTAGAACTTGGGAAAACATACAGACTCGCCGGTTATGACTGGACGGCCTGTGAGCTGATCAACAATGGTGAAACCCTTGTAATTCAGTCGCATGGGGTAACTGCAGGACCATGGCCAGGATACACATTGCCTCAATTCGGAAACGGCAATTACTATGGCAATTCCATTGATGGACAGAATATCAGCGGTTATGATGACAAGATGCGGTCACTGTATGATGCCATCAAAGATGCAGAGGATTCATCCACTTCCTATGGTAAGGGATTGTTTCTTATTAATAAGGAAAAAGCCAGTTTTCCGGATTGGGATGAACCTGGCTCTGGAAATTACTGGAAAGTTTTGAAGGGAGCAGCGGAAAACGCTCAGTCATTCGGGGCTACCAGCAGCAGCGCGTGGCTTGGTGCTGTCGACGGCAGCTACGGCGCATGGTGTGTGGACCGGTTCGGTCACGTCTACAACATCAACTATCAGTACGTTGACTATGTTGTCGCGCCCGCTTTCAATCTCGATTTATCCAAAATAGAGATTGTTGGGGACGAGATCATGATTAAAGCAATATATGTACCCCTTGGAAATACAATACTTTTTGAAAACCCAGATGCCACTTCCGTACAAAAACAGATGTTTTTGCATTATGGACTGTATCTTGAAGAAAAAAACGAAGAGATTGAAAAATATGTTGTTGTACATACGGGAACAAAACATTTTCCGGAAAGGTTTTATATTTCGTCAAACGATATCGAGGCAGATTGTAATATCAAATTTTATAAAAAGTCAGAAACATTTGAAATAAACAAGATTTGTGGTGATTTGGAACTTTTGCAACTGTTAGCAGACCGAATGAAAGAATTATCTTGATGCAAAATAGGAAAAAGTATTGTTGTGATAAAGGAGAGATAATGTAGGAATATTATAAAAAATGGACTGAGCTAATGAAAGAAAAGGAAATTAAATCCCTACTGCTTGGTAATGGCATGGCAAATATCGGACTAAAAGATAAAGTTCAAAGCTTTCCTTTTGGGGATACTACAAAACTGTATACGGCATTAAAAAGGGATGCATTAAAGCGTGGGTGTATAAAAACATCTCCTATATGCAAATATATTGTGGAGATAGATGGGAAAACGTGTCTTTCCATAATACTTATTGATCAAATAGTAGTTAAGAGCAAAGATAACATGATTATGTTGGCAATTTTTTAACGGGAGGAAAAATAAATGGTGCAGAAAGAAGATTTAGAGTTTAAAAGAAGATTTAATAAAATCCGGCATGATCCATTATCATCACAGATGGGATCTATGTACTGCTTTACATGTTATGAATTGTATGATCCATTGGGATATATGCTTGGAAAAAATATGGATACCAAGGCTATTACTTGCCCAAATAATTTTAATACAGAGCGATATAAAAATGGTAATACTGTTTTAATAGGAACGTCTGGTGCGGGAAAGGCATATTAACCCAAACATAAGTCTGCTTTAATGAGGTGAACGTCCATGCGGAACATGAAACATATGACATATGTGATCGGCATAAAAGTACGTATATTTCCGTCTGTTGTCCAGAAACGGATCATTGCAAAGAATGACGGAGCGACACGCTTTATTTGCAACCGTCTGGTTGCACGCGATCGTGAACTGCACAGCCTGCAGAAAGTACAGATATACTGCGAGCCTGTTGCCAGCCGCATAGACTACCTCAAGTCACTCAGCACGGATCTATCTGACTTTAAAGCTGCATATCCATTCCTTGAAGATCCGGAGATTGATTCCCTTGCTATTGCTAATAACAGATGCACGGACAGTGGTCCATGGATATTATGCAGAATGGAAATGATTTATGGTTTATCGACATGGCAACAGCAAGTGAATCTGCATTAAAAGAATGTATTCCGAAAGGAAAGTTAAGAAAGATGGAAGAAAACTGGATTCCGGAGACCAGTTTGTAAAACAGCAGAAGATAATAGTAAGTAACAAAGATAATATGATTATTATGGCAATATTTTAACAGGAGGAAAAATAAATGGTACAGAAAGAAGTTTTAGAGCTTAAAAGAAGGTTTAAGAAAGACAGAGCAACATTTCCGCGGGTATGCGGTGTGTATGTGGATCCTAACAAGCAGAAACAAGCTGCGATGAATAAGCAGTTTCTGAATCTGGACGAAGAGGTTATGCATAAATACCTCGAAATTGCAAACAAGACATTATCCGGTAAGGTTGGCGATGCACTGCTCAATGTAAATGTGCACGGCGGATCAGAAGATCAGGAAGATATGACCAAGTTGCTTATGGGCGTTAAAGATAGTCATCTGGAAGATGATGGACTTCTCAATGCTTTTTATGACCGTGTGATCGAGACTTATGATTCAGTGGAGCCGTATTACATCATTTTGTTTTATGATGCCTACGACGTGATGACAAAGACGAGCGACAACGAAAAACTGGATGAATCCGAAATTGTTTATGAGTACATTTTATGCTCCATCTGCCCGGTTAAGTTGTCTAAGCCTGGGCTGAGTTATTACGAAAAAGAGGATGAAGTGGATCTTCGGGAAAGAGACTGGGTTGTGCAGATGCCGGATGCCGGTTTCCTGTACCCATCCTTTACGGATCGCTGCCCGGATGTCAATGAATGCCTGTTTTACAACAGGAAACCTAAAGAAGCGGCACATGATTTCATGAACGATCTGTTATGCTGCAACACAGAACTCACAGCTTCTGAAAAAAAGAATATTTTCGGTCAGATTCTTGAATCCGTTGCAGAAAAGGAAAGCGATATGGAAGAGAAAATCTACCATATGCATGAAGAACTGCAGGCAATCGCAGATAAAAAAGAAAATGACGATAAGGCTAATGATCCGGTAACATCGGAAGATATTAAGGAAGCTGCAAAGGATGCCGGATTTGATGATGTTAATGCGGACCTGATGGCGAAGAGATATGAAAGTGATCTGAGTAAAACTAATACCACAGCAGAAAATCTGGTAGACAGAAAGCTCCTTGACCGGAACGATGCACTGAAGCAAATTGATATCCTGAAAGAGCAGCTGAAAACACTTATGGCAGAAAATAAGAGATTAAAGGAAAAACTGGGCGAGTAATTTATGGGAAATACCTATACTATCCGGGTCAGATCCGGGGCAAACAGTGTAAGAAGATACCGTTTCTCTCTGTGGTGGAAACGGTACATATTCAATCCGCGGTCGAATGGATATGGATTTTACGAAAAAAAGGATTGCTCCAAAGGCGAAAGAAACAAAATGCATCGTTTCTGCAGGAGAAGGAAATTGTCTCTTGACGCGGTTCCAACCCAGTACACCAGGAGCAGGAATTACCGGAATGTTTTTTTTCTCGCAAAACCAGACAATATCTGGAAGATATCGATGTGTGTATTGTAGAAGGGAAAAATCACAATTGATCATATCTTTCCTGTGCATGAGATGGAGCAATCCGTAACTGTAAGGCGTAGCGCCGCTTTATTTGGAATCCGAGGATCTAATGATCTAAAGAATCTTGTACCGGCCAATATACTTGAGAAAGGCTGGCTTTCAAAGGGAAACCACAACTTTCTGCAACTGACCAGAATCATGGATTCCCTGCAGCTGTTCGGGCTGGACAACCATTACAAAGCCTTAAAAGGATGTCTGCTTGTTATTGCTGCAAAATATCCGGAAATCATTGGAGAAAAAACAAGAACATATTGGGAAAATTGTTAAAAACTACAAAAAATTTTGAATTTCCTTTGACTTAGATTGAAACAAAATTAAAAATATTTTCGCAAAACCTTTTACTTTTTATGACTTTTGTTCATCTATATAGTGTGAAGCAAAACAAAATAGGGAGGGATTGTATGAATCAGTGTAGCAAAAAATCAATGTTTAGACGTAGAAATTGTAATCATATTAATTGCGATATGTATACTAAAATATATGCTATTTTTACGACAGTGGTTAAATATTTTATTCTGGCGTGTGGTATATCATTATTACTATTTTTCTTTTATGATAATGAATTAGAACCAACAAAAGACAATATTAAACATGTAGTTAGCATAATATATACGATTTTATTAACTGCATTAGTAATTACATATTTATTTAAAAATTTAATTGGTAGTATTGAGGAAGACGTTGTAAATGCAAAGCCGTATGGAAAAGCGCAAATAGGAAATAAAGAAAAAACGTATGAAGATATGAGAAAAATAATTACTGTTCACGAAGCAGGTCATGCAGTAATGTCTTATTTAAGAAATGCAGATACAATTATTGTGAATGCTTCTCTTTGCGAACCAAATGTAGTAACGGGATATGATAGCGTAGCATATGCAGAAGTTGTGAAAAGTCTGATACTTATTAAATACGCAGGAGCAATAGCAGAAGAATTAATATTTGGACATTATAATGCAGGTTCTTTTTTCGGATTCGGATCTAATTCAGATAATTCAGATTTTAAAAATGCGACGGAATTAATTAAGGGCTACATTACTATGATTAATCCAGAACGGAGCAAAACACTATTAGATGACGAACTGAAAGATCAACTTATAGATATATCAAAAGCTTTTTATCAAGAATGCAAAGAATTACTTAGCTGTAATATAAAATTAGTTGAACATTTATCTAATGTATTGACATACAAAGAAAGATTAACTACAGAAGAAGTACTTGAGATAATAAATGCTTTCAAGGAAAGTAAAGAAAGAAATACTTAAATTTTTATCATTTCCAGATGTCATGATTATAACGAGGTAAACAGAGAAACGAAGATTGACTTTGGTATTTTTCTTATCCTTGCCCCATTTGTTGTTACGTTGACATATCTGGTTTTCGGAGGTGTGGTGTAATGTTAAAGGTACTTTGTATGATAATAGCGTTCGCGATTATAGCAGTGATATTTTCGTTTGCTCTCGGAGTTTTCTTGGTTGCCATATGTCCTTTAAATCCTTCAAGCCCTCTCAATGCTGCAGACAATTTAAAGAATAAAGCAATCGAAGCTTATAAAGACGGCGATAAAATATACATCAATGGCAACCCTGTCGAAGACGGGTTCGACCTTAATAGTGTTAACTTAGATAAATATGATATAAAGATTAAAAACGATACGGTTTATCTGATGTTAAAATAGTGAGTGATTGCATGAATCAGTGTTAAGTATGAAAGCAGGCATGAAGTGTGTGATTATTCATCTGACTATTCATATTTTACCATTGACGATAAGGTTACTGCGTGGATGAAGCTGCCTAAATCATATGAGCAAAGACTTAAAGAGTTTGGAGGTGTGTTGTAATGGTAGATGCATTTTGTATGATAATAGCGTTTGCAATTATAGTAGTTATGTTTTCAATAGGTGGTTTTAACTTTATTTTTGCAATTCAAGAAAAAATATATTCGTTTATTATTGTCTCGATTTTGGCGTTTGCTTTCGGAGTTTTCTTGATTGTCATATGTTTTTTAAATCCTTCAAGTCCTTTCAATGCTTCAGATAATTTAAAGAATAAAGCAATCGAAGCTTATAAAGACGGCGATAAAATATACATCAATGGCAACCCTGTCGAAGACGGGTTCGACCTTAATAGTGTTAACTTAGATAAATATGATATAAAGATTAAAAACGATACGGTTTATCTGATGTTAAAATAGTGAGTGATTGCATGAATCAGTGTTAAGTATGAAAGCAGGCATGAAGGATATAAACTACTTTGTACGATTTATATATAACCATACGATTCATGGTGTAGAAGAATACACAGAATACGATGCTAGGCAGGCAGAAAGTGATGAGAAAAATGATTGAATGTATGAGAAACGCGGCGAAGAAGCCACAGGAAGAAGAAAATTCACAGGCCGATGTCGCTTTTATCGGCAGAGAACAGAACGATATGGTTGAGAGAGATGAAAATGCCAGGAAGCTGGCTGTCTCGACCGCCTACGATTCTGACAAGGTTGCGGAGTAGTTTACCGAAAGAGATTGGCAATATGAGTAAGAATAAGATCAAGAGAGATAAACTGGTTTATGTAGTTGATGATGTAATTGATAATAAAGAAATCACAAGGGCAGATGAAGTAGAGGAAGTACATAGTAAATTCAATGATACAGTGCTAAAGATCTACTATTTTCATGCAAAAGCAGGGATGAATGGAGATTATGCAGTAGTTCATAACATGCATACAGGGAAAGTGTTGAGGATATACAACTGTATTAAGGTTTATGTGCAGGGCGAATATATTGACTGGACATTGACTAAAATGTTGGACAATAGTACTTTGTATTTCAATTCTAAGAATTTCAGGAAGCATTGGTTTGCTAATTTAGCAGAGAATTGGAATTGGTATAAGAAAGTGAAGAACAGACATAGCAACTAGACAGGTTAGAAAGTGAGGAATAATATGACAGAAAAAGATTTAGCGGAAGATTATAGAATGGTTTTGCATGAAGCAAAATCAATGGGCTGTAGTGAAATTAAGGCATTGTATAACATTCCGCTTAAAAACATGGAAATGATTGTACAGGCACTTGAAGAAGTACAGCAGTACCACGCGATCGGCACACCGGAAGAATTGCAGACTATGAAAGAACATGGCGGATTCACAGGTATAGAATTAGCAAATATTGCTGCAATGCAAATGAAGCTAAAAGAGTATGAAGCGATCGGCACACTGAAAGAATGTCTGGCGGCAATAGAGAAACAGAACGTCAACAAGGAATTGGAAAGTCACGATGAAAAATACATTCTTGAATGCTGTATCAGTCTTATGCAGGAAGTGGTTAATGAGTTTTCAGAGTGGTACAGATGGCAACATGGAGATGATGCAATCGAGAAACTTGACGAGAAAGATAGATTTTGCTTTAGAAAGTCATACTTCCGTATTGTACAAGAATTGTTCCTTTTGGGCACACCATTCTGGCGGTGCATCCACAAGAGCAAAGTGCGAGCAGTTAGGTGTTGATAGCGCAGATGAAATCGAATTTGATTGGAGCTATGAATAATGAATAAAGAACTTAAACCATGCCCGTTCTGTGGCTGCCATGACCGCAGAGTGAGTGTAAGAAAAATGGGAAGTGAAGGATACAGGATTATATGCGGAAATGCGTATGTGCTGGTCCGTATATAAAAATTAAAGAATTTCCTAACAAGATAGACGCGCAGGGAAAAGCAAAGGAAACATGGAACAGTAGGGTGAATGATGGGAAGATTGATTGATGTAGATGATGTAATATCATTGCTTGCCAATCATCATTTTGATGACAGCAAGGAAAATACTGATTTGTTGATACACAATTTATGCAAGGAAGTAAAGAGTGTTCCAACCGCATATGACCCGGACAAGGTTGTGCGGCAGTTGGAAGAATACCGCGAAGAAATGGAACAGTTCGGATGCAGTGGAATGCTGTCGGACATGATCGAGGTTGTGAAAGGCGGTGGAGTAAATGGCGATTAAACCGATTTTATTCAATACCGAGATGGTCAGGGCAAATCTGGAAGGTAGAAAGAGTTGCACCAGAAGAATTGTAAAAGGATTCATTCCAAATGATGCGAAATGGGGATATACCGCTTTTACACCTAAAGGGTGCATATCGTGTAGAGGTACATTTGCAGATGGGTATGGAGAGAAATTCTTTAAGTTGCCTTGCGAGCCGAGAGATATCCTTTATGTGCGTGAAACATGGCAATGTTGGCGAGCACACCGATACGAAGCAACTGCTGACATAAGATTCAGAGCAGGCGGAGATGATGTGAGGTTGCAATTTACCAATGGAAATACAGATTCTATAAACCGATTAGATTATGACTCATTTGTACATAAGTGGTTTAGCCATAATGGAGAGTGGAAACCATCATTATTCATGCCGAAAGAAGCAGCACGTATTTTCCTTAAGGTTACGGATGTGAGAGTGGAGCGGTTGCATGAGATCACTCTTGAAGATATAAAAAACGAGGGAATCTACGATGACTACAAAACATACAGTAAAGAATATTTGGAGAATTTGCGTTCCGTAGCATATCCAAAAGCTTTCTCTAGGATATGGAATTCCACCATCAAGAAAACGGACCTTGACCGCTATGGCTGGGATGCAAATCCGTGGGTGTGGGTGATCGAATTTGAACGGTGCGAGAAGCCGGAAGGAGTGTGAACGATGTTAGAACTTACAGGAAAATGCTGTGATGCCATTACTGCAGTAGATTTTTTTGAATCGTTGGCAGAAATTATTCCAGAAGATAATAGAACGGACGATTTTTGCGACGAATATGAACAGGCATTAAACCGATTTCGCTATGAAGCGGCAA
>ENA-UOJQ01000275-UOJQ01000275.1-human-gut-metagenome-genome-assembly--contig:-P63-NODE-275-length-66125-cov-24.125549_pt1 | contig 66125 bp, 80 predicted proteins | sample MGYA00242352_ERZ723899 | MGnify/ENA metagenome assembly ERZ723899
ACCAGCTCAAGCTGAACACCCCGTGGAACATCTGCATCATCTATCTGGGCTTCGGCGCTGGTCTGGCCGTGTTCATGTTCACCGGCTTTATGAAAAGCGTTCCCATGGAGATCGAGGAAGCAGCCATGATCGACGGCTGCAACCCCATCCAGATCTTCTTCAAGATCGTCTTCCCCATCCTGAAGCCCACCATGATCTCCACCGCCATTCTGGAGACCATGTGGGTGTGGAACGACTACCTGCTGCCCACCCTGGTGCTGGACATCAAGAAGTACCGCACCATCCCCATGGCCATCCAGTATTTCCGCGGCGGTTACGGCCGCGTGGAGCTGGCCCCCATGATGGCCTGCATCATCATCGCGATCATTCCCATCATCATCCTGTACGCGACCTGCCAGAAATACATCATTGAAGGTGTGGTCGCAGGTGCTGTGAAGGGCTAAGGAGGTGCGCACACTATGCGTGCAAGCGGCATTCTGATGCCCGTTTTCAGCCTGCCGGGGCCCTTCGGGATCGGCACACTGGGAAAAGAGGCCTTTGCGTTCGTTGATTTTCTCGCCGAGGCCAAACAGACTTACTGGCAGATCCTGCCCATCGGCCCCACCGGCTACGGCGACAGCCCTTACCAGAGCTTCTCCGCCTTTGCCGGGAACCCCTATTTCATTGATTACCGTCTGCTGGCCGACGCCGGCCTGCTCACCGCCGACGAGGTGCCCGCCGCACAGCCCGTGGGGCCCATCGACTACGGTGCGCTCTACAACGAGCGGCCGGTGCTGCTGAAGAAGGCGGCCGACCGGCTGCTGGCTGCCCCCACCCCCGCCTATGAAGATTTCTGCGACGCGCAGGACTTCTGGTTGGAGGATTACGCCCTGTTCATGGCGGTCAAGGCCGCCCAGGGTCAGGCGGGCCTTGCCGACTGGCCGGACGAACTGCGCTGCCGCGAGCCGGAAGCACTGGCCGCCGCCGAGGCCGCCCTGGCCGAAAGCGTCAACTACTACAAGGCGGTGCAGTTCTTCTTCTACACCCAGTGGAACGCCCTGAAGGCCTACGCCAACGGCAAGGGCATCCAGCTGGTGGGCGACATCCCCATCTACGTCAGCCCGGACTCCAGTGACCTGTGGACCCACCCGGAACTGTTCCAGACCGACGGCCGGATGCACCTGACCCAGGTGGCCGGATGCCCGCCGGATGCTTTCGCGGCGGACGGCCAGCTCTGGGGCAACCCCCTGTACGACTGGCCCACCCACAAGGCCACCGGCTTTGCCTGGTGGAAGCAGCGCATGAAGCACGCCACCTCCATCTACGATGTGGTGCGCATCGACCACTTCCGCGGCTTTGAGAGCTACTACTCCATCCCCGCCGGGAACCGGACGGCGGCAGGCGGCCACTGGGAAAAAGGCCCCGACCGCGACTTTATCCACGCCATGCACGAAGCGCTGGGCGAAGGCAGCATCATCGCCGAGGACCTGGGCTACCTGACCCCGGAAGTAAAGGCCATGCTGGCAGAGAGCGGCTATCCGGGCATGAAGATCATGCAGTTTGCCTTCGACAGCCGGGAGTCCGGCAACTACCTGCCCCACACCTACCCCCGCAGCAGCGTGGTGTACACCGGCACCCACGACAACGTGACCACCGAGGGCTGGCGCACCACTGCCAGCGCCGAGGATGTGGCCTACGCCTGCCGCTACCTGCGCTGCCAGCCGGAGGACCTGACCGAGGCCATGATCTGCGCCTGCCTTGCCAGCGTGTCGGACACGGCGGTCATCCCGCTGGCCGACTGGCTGCACCTGGGCGCGGAGGCCCGCATCAACACCCCCAGCACACAGGGTGCCAACTGGCAGTGGCGGCTGGGTGAGCCGCTGCCGGCCTCCCTCGCTTCCCACATCGCAGAGCTGACCGCTTTGTATGAGCGGGCACCCCGGCACTGACCCAAACCGCATTCTCCCCTTTTCCGTGAGCGTCTGCAGAGCCGATCTGCGGGCGCTTTTTTGCAGCTGCGGCAGAACATTTTTTCAGCGGTGCTGCGGCGCATTTTTGAGATATTTTGCGCTTTCCTGTGTGGTTTTGGGCGTTTTTCTTCACAGTTTCTTCACAAATGTATCATCTTTTTGAACTCACGCTCTCTTGTTATTTTTATGCAATTATGCTACAATTCAGATAGTATATTGTCCGCTTTATGCGGGCTCTGCGAGCGAAAGGAGTTTTTCCATCATGGATCATCCCTACGAGAACACGATGCTTCTGCCGGCGAACTATGCCGTTATTCCCGAAGATGAAATGACCTACCTTGGCGGCGGCGAGGAGATCATCCTTGCGCGGATCGGCAATACCTATCTCACCCTGGACACCGAGCAGGCCGCCCAGTTCTGCATGAACGTGGTCGTCAACTTCGGCTATCTGCTGACCAATGCTTCCTTCAACTACATCAGCAACCTGTACCAGTCTGGCAAGACGAACGGCCTTTCTCTCGCCGGCACGATCTACCACACCTGGGGCAAGCTGGCCACCCCCGCAAGCAAGGCCGCAGCCATCGGCGTCGTGGGCCTGGCCGGTATCTCGGCCGGTCTCAAGGCTTACAGCATCTACAACAGCCTGAAGAACATCTACGACGATATCTTCAACCCCATGCCGGACTTCAGCGGCGCTGAGACCGCTGCTGCGGCCTGAGCCTTTGGATCTCTTTGAATAACCCGGAAAGGAGTCGAACCTCTATGAAAAATCTTCAAATGCCGCATTCCTATGCATCGCTTTCTGAGGATGAGCAGATGCAGGTTTCCGGCGGCGGCCCGCTGCGCGACGCACTGGATGCGTTCTTTGGCAGTCTCCATCTGGACGATCTGTTCTGGGAGGGCGGGCTCATTTCCTTCTCGTTCACCTTTGTGCCCATGCTCCTGTTCAACGTGGTCAAGGCCGGCTTCGGATTTGCCATGGACATCTACGACCGCTTCTCGAACCGGTTCAGCTTCTCGCAGGAAGGCACCGATCTGATGCAGTTCCTCTCGGCACGGTACAAAGAGGAGCAGGACCAGACCCCGACCGTCTGACCCCCTTCCCCCTACAATGAAAAACGCCTCTGTGGAATCACTCCGCAGAGGCGTTTTGTTGTGTCCGGATCGTTCAGATCACCCGCACCGCGCCGTGCTCCCGCAGGCAGAGCACATAGCAGCTGCCCGGGCCGAACACCCGCTCGATCTCGCTGCGGTAGCGCGCCAGCCTTTCCTGCGGGACATAGGCCTGGATGGTGCCTGCAAAGCCGCCGCCCTGCATCCGCCACGCGCCGCCGCTGCCCTGCAGGATGCTCTGGCTCAGCGCCAGCGCCACCGAAAGCCCCTGGTGCCGCACGTCCGTGCTGCAGTAGACGTTCTGGCACAGCGCAAAGGAGGCGCGCCCGCTTTCCAGCACCAGCTGCGCAAACGCCGCAAACCGCTTTGCCCGCAGGGCGTCCCGCTGGGCAAGGGCCCGGGCGTTTTCTTCAAAGTAATGGATGGCCCGCAGCACGGCCCGGTCGCCGCAGCGCTGCCGCAGCCGGGGCAGTGCCGCCCAGAAGTCGGCCTCCTTCACCTGGCCCAGCACCTGCCTGCCCAGGGCCGCCGCCACCTGCTCCATCTCCTGCCGGATGGCCGCAAACTCCCCCGTGAGCTCGCTGTGGCTGCCCCGCGTGTCGGTGACGCACAGGAACATGCCCGGCGGCAGCAGACCGTCGGCGTGGATCTTCTCGATGACCGGGGCCTGCGGATCGGCAAAATCGGCAAAGATCACGCCGCCCACTGCGCTGGTCAGCTGGTCCAGCAGGCCGCTGGGCTTGCCGAAGTACGTATTCTCGGCATACTGGCAGATCTTTGCCAGCTGAGCCGGGGCAAGGCCGCAGCCGTATTCGCCGTTCCACACCGCCGCCATGCCCATCTCGAACGCCGCCGAGCTGGAAAGGCCGCTGCCCCGCAGCACATCGCTGGCCGTGTAGGCGTCGAAGCCGCCCACCGTTTTGCCCGCCGCCCGGAAGCCTTCGGCGATGCCCCGGATGAGGCTGGCCGAGTGGGTGCTCTCCCCTGCCTGCGGGCTCGAAACGGTCAGGTCGATGACGTCCAGCTTGTTGAAGCCGCGGCTCTTGACCCGCACATAGCCGTCCTCGTTGCGGGCCGCCACGGCCACAAGGTCCAGCGTCACCGCCGCTGCAAGGCCGTAGCCATGCTGGTGGTCGGTGTGGTTGCCGCCCAGCTCGGCGCGGCCCGGTGCCGAGTACACCTGCACCTGCCGCCCCGGGCCAAAGTACAGCTCAAACTGCTCCAGTGCCGCGCAGTACCGTGCCCGCTGCCGCTGCAGCTGCTGTGCCCCGTACAGCGCCCCGAGAGCTTCATCCCATCTGCCTGCCGCGATCTCGCGACAGAGCTGTGCACTGGTTGCCATTGCGATCCCTCCTCCTGCGCCCCGGGCCGTTCAGCCCCTTGGAAAGCCGTTTGTCGGTTTGTTATGCCTATTGTAATGCATCCGCCTGCCGTTTTCAATTTCTATTGCAGAAATCGCTCGATTTTTGGCGTCCAGCTCAAAGAATAAGATGTACTTTTGTTGAATTTGCAGGGGGATTTGTGGTATACTGGTGCAAGAATGTGACAGGACGGAGGAAAGAACAGCCATGGCAGACGTTTACAAGCAGTCCTTCAAACAAAATTACACGAACAACATCGAACTTTCCATCTTCAATTGCGGCATCGAGCGCTGCGCCCCGGGCCAGACCTGGGGCCCCGGCATCCGCGACCATTACCTCATCCACCTGGTGCTCTCGGGCAAAGGTGTGTTTGAGGTGAGCGGCCGCACCTGGGAGGTCAGCGCGGGCGATCTGTTCTTCGCGCGGCCCAGCCAGCTCATCCGCTATACGGCCGACGAGCAGCAGCCCTGGGAGTACAGCTGGGTAGGCTTCAACGGTGCCTGCGCCCACAAGCTGGCGGCGCAGCTGCCCTTTGCGGACGATGCCCCGGTGCACCGTGCCCAGGACCCGGACGCCATGCGCGTCGCGCTGGCCAACATCTACTCTGCCCGCGGGATGCAGCCGCAGGACGAGGCCGCCATGGTGGGCTATCTCTACCTGTTCATCGCCTCCCTGATGAAGGAGACCATTGCAGGCCGGCCCCACACCTTGTCCTCCTCCAGCCAGTACGTCCTGAACGCCATCAAGTACATCCAGTTCAACTACTCCCACGATATCTCCATCGACGACGTGGCCAAGAGCGTGGGCGTCTCCCGCAGCCACCTCTACCGTGTGTTCATGCTGAACGTCGGCAAGAGCCCCATCGACTACCTCACGGAATACCGCATCAACGAAGCCTGCAAGCTGCTGCGCGCGGGCAACCTCTCCATCGCCGAGGTGGCTGTCTCGGTGGGCTTCTTTGACCAGTTCTATTTCTCGCGGGTCTTCAAGCGCGCCAAGGGCATGCCGCCAAGCAAGTATTTCGCCTCCCAGGCAGATGCCGCAGCCGACCCGGCGCCCAGTGACCACCAGTAAAGGAGAACCCCCATGCCCTTACAGAAGAATCAGATCCTCACCCTGCAGGTGGAGCGCCTGTCCAGCGACGGCAGCGGCGTGGCCCACAGCCCGGAGGGCGAAGCCGTGTTCATCCCCGGCGCAGCCCCCGGCGACGAGGCCCGCGTGCGCATCGTGAAGGACTGCAAGCGCTATGCCTTCGGCATCCTGGACGAAGTGCTCACCCCCTCGCCGGACCGCATCCCGGTGGACTGCGCCGTGGCAGGCCCCTGCGGCGGCTGCAGCCTGCGCCACCTGCGCTACGAAGCCGAGCTGCGCGCCAAGCAGGAGAGCGTGGCCGACGCCTTTGCGCGCATCGGCGGGCTGGAGGTGCCGGTGCTGCCCATCCTGGGCTCGCCGGAGGAAGACCGCTACCGCAACAAGGTGCAGTTCCCCGTGGGGCTGGACAAAAATGGCAGGCCCTGCATCGGCTTCTACGCAGGCCGCACCCACCGCATCGTCCCCTGCCCGGACTGCAAACTGCAGCCCGGCGTGCTGAACGAGATCGGCAATGTGCTGTGTGCTTTTTTTGCCGAAAAGGGCATCCGGCCCTACAGCGAGGAGACCGGCAAGGGCCTTGTGCGCCACATTTTCCTGCGGCGCGGGGCCCACAGCGGGCAGATCATGGTGTGCCTGGTGTGCACCCGCCCGCAGCTGCCTTGCGCGGAGGAGCTCTGCGCCCGCCTGCGGGAGCAGTTTGCGGACATCCGCACCATCCTGCTCAACGTCAACGCGAAGAACACCAACGTCATCCTGGGCACCGAGACCCACACCCTGTACGGCCCGGGTTATATCGAGGACACCCTCTGCGGCGTGCCGGTGCAGCTGGGCCCGCTGTCCTTCTATCAGGTGAACACCCTCGCCGCCGAGCGGCTCTACGGCATCGCCGCCGAGTACGCCCAGCTGACGCCGGACGACCTGCTGCTGGACCTCTACTGCGGCATGGGCACCATCGGCCTTTCGATGGTGGACCGCTGCCGGGAGCTGGTGGGCGTGGAGATCGTGCCCGAAGCCATTGAAAGCGCCAAGGCCAACGCCGCCCGCATGGGCGATGCTGTGGCCGCCAAGAGCCGCTTCTTCTGCGCCGACGCCGGCCAGGCCGCCACGCGCCTTGCCGCCGAAGGCCTGCACCCGGACGTGGTGATGCTGGACCCGCCCCGCAAGGGCTGCGACGAAGCCACCCTTTCGGCTGTGGTGCGCATGTCCCCCCGCCGGGTGGTCTACGTAAGCTGCAACCCCGCCACCGCCGCCCGGGACGCCGCCTGGCTGGAGCAGAACGGATATCATGCCGAGAAGGTGCAGCCGGTGGATCTGTTTCCAAGAACGAAGCATGTGGAAGCTTGCGTTTGTTATACACGGGTAGACCCGTAACCGCTCCATGTTTTCGTGACGCCGCGAAAACATTCCGATTTTGGCGACGTCAACAAAATCGCGTTATCCGCGCATTTTGCGAAAAGTCAGCGAAAACCGCGCGTAAATTCAGCGATTCCGCAAATTAAGCGAAAAGGCCGCCCATGCTGGGCGGCCTTTATTTATTCCGATTTCCCAGGAGCAAAGCTCCAATGAATGTCTATGTTTTCACCATCAAGATCAATCCGGTGTATCAAGCTATGAACCAACTCTCGTTTTTCATCCAGGGAGCCGTTGTCCAGGATTTCCGCAGCACCAACCAGCGTCCCCCTGGCGGCTTCCAGACGTTCCGCCGGGTCATCTTCCGCCAATTCCCGAAGCGCCGTATCTATGCCCTCGACTTCATCCTGTAAGGATTTCAGGCGATCCGCCACCGCAGCAGCGGGCAAGGTTCCCATTTGGCACAGGTCAAGCAGCCGGTCAATTTGGCCCTTCGCTTCTGCCCGGCGGGCATTCAGCAGCGCCCGACGCTCAGAAGGCGGCGCCTCCTGATTTCCACCGGCAGCACGTTCCAGCGCCTCCGGGTCAAAGATCAGCTGCCGGACTTGATCCAGAATGATTTTGTCCAGCTTCGCCACCGGCCACCGATCATTTTTACAATTCGGGTCCCGTATCATTCTCTTGGCGGATTTTGCCCTGGAATAGCAAACATAATAGGGCCAGTATTTCCGATTCTCGCCCTTGCCGGAGTAATTGCCGCTGGCGAAGTACCGAGCGCCGCAGCGCCCGCACCAGAGGATGCCTCCCAAAAGATGGGTGCTATGAAACGGCGAATTTCGTTCCAGGCCGTCCGAACAATCCCTCTTCCATTGGCTGGAGGCCAGGCGGGCCGCAGCAGCATTGAAGGTTTCTTCGTCGATGATCGGCTCATGCTTCCCGTCATAAATCTTTTTGGCCCAATTTATCTTCCCGATATAGAGAGGATTTTTCAGCACATCCCGGATTGTGGTATCATTCCCCCAATCACCGCTTTTTGTGGTGTACCGGGCCGTCATGTATTTCCGAATGCGATTCACCGGCCAACCTTGCAGGTACAGAGAAAACACCTCCCGCACCTGCATTGCTTCATATTCATTTACAACCAAACCCTCGCCGCCCTCGGCAATGGTTTTATAATCGTACCCAATGGGCGCAAAACCGCCGCCATGGAAAAGGCCGGCCTTTGCACGGCCCACACGACCGACGGCCATTCTTTCCCGGATCTGTTCACGTTCCAGCTGGGCAAATACGGACAATATGCCAATCATGGCCCGTCCGAAGGCCGTAGAGGTATCAAAGTTTTCATTCATCGACACGAAGGCGCAGCCATTTTTCAGGAATACGTCCTCGATCAGATACAGGGTATCTTTCTGAGAGCGGGAAAGCCGATCCAGTTTCCAGACCAGAACGGCCTCGCATTTTTTCTCTTGAACAAGCTGGATCACGCGCCGGATTCCGGGCCGCTCCAATTTCGCGCCGGAGAAGCCAGGGTCCGTGATTACATCTTCGACAATCCAATCCTTCGCTATACAGTACGCCCGGAGGCGTTCCTGCTGCTCACCGACAGAATAGCCCTTTTCCGCCTGTTCGCGGGTAGATACCCGAACATAGCAGATCACACGCATAAAGGATAAAAACCCCCTTTTCAAACTGGGGCCTGCGTGTTACAATAAAGGCAGTTGCCTTCCATGTCAACTGCCCGTGTACAGCCCGCCCCTGTTCCAGCAGGAGCACGAAGCAAATGTAACACGCGGCCATGAAGCGCTGACCCTTTCCAGAGGGTCGGCGCTTTTTTATTCATCGTCGTCCAGATCGGCGCCGGAAATATCGCGCAGAACGGACTGGTCGGAATAGCACTTTGCATTTTTGACCAGCTTCACGCCAAGCCAAAAGAAGAAGGCTGCAAAAAACAAGGACGGCCACCACAGAAGCGCCAAAATTAGAAGCATAGCAGCCAGAACCACAGACAGAACACCCATGAACCTGAACCAGATGGGTGGCGTTCTGGTGGATGGATCAAGCGGCAGCTCCGCCGGTTCCTTCTTTTTGGATTCCGTAACATAGCTGATTCCAGTGCCCGGAACGGAAACCGTGGTCCGCGTTTTCCCGTTTGCCATTTTGCCGACGCGAACGCCCTTCACGCCGATGCTGGTAGACACACCGGACTTACTGACCGTCATTCGGACCGGGCCAGCCTTAAAGGTTTTTCGTACCCTAATTCCCATAATACGCCTCCTTTGTGTTACCACCAAAGCCACGCCCCAGACCGGGACGTGGCTTTTTCATTTTAACCTGTGTCTTCGTGCGTACTCAAAACTGCGGCATTCGGGGTGCCGGATGCAGTACCAAAGCTCTTTTCATACGCGGCTTCAGCAGCCGTAACGCCGGAGCTTGCAGCTTCTTCTGCGCCTCCGGATTGCGCAGAAGAACCAATGATTTTTTGCATCACATCCCAGAACGCCAGCCTCTGAGCCTTCGACAGCCTGCAATAATTTTCGACCATGTCCCGTTCCAGCGGGGTCAGATCGTATTGCTCGGCCAGGGCGTCCACCGCATCCTGACTATTCGGCTGGAACATTTCACCTGTTCCATTCAGCAGCCAGTCACGGTTCACATTGAACTCCCGGCAAATCAAGATTGCATTGGATTCAGTCAACCGGCTCTTTCCGCTTTCCAAATATGAAACGGCAGAAACCTTGATGCCAATTCTGGCTCCAAATTCCTGCTGGTTCAACCCCAGAGCAAGACGCAGTTCTTTAATTCTATCATTTTCGGTCATTGAAATTCACCTCCTTTCTTGTGGTTACTATCTTATCACAAAATTTCAATAATTCAATACCAAAATCGAAAATTGGGCTTGACATTTTTCGATTATCGAAATATACTGTTTGCGTAATCGAAATACAGCATTTCGATAATAGAATCACATGGAGGTGAACCAGTAACATGAAGAACAACACCACTCAGAAGGGAGCCAGCGCCCCCAGCGCTGCGGAAATCGCGGCGGTCGTTGCAGCATTCAAGAGCGCTACCCGCGAGGAACAGCTGGTTCTGAACGGCGTAATGCTGGGCATGGCTACCCAGCGCAGCATTACCGAAAGAGCCGGCTGACAGGAGGGTTCCCGGATGAAGATTACCAATCACTTCACGGACGGAACCACGCGGACCACAACCGCAGGCGTCCGGGTGCCGTATACCGCCGAAACGGCCATGGCATACCGGATCCTGGCAGCCGCCCAGACGGCAGACCGGCTGCAGGAGCAAAAGAACCCCTGACCCGGCACACAACACGAAGCAGGAGGAAACGAAGATGGAAGGATTTTTGATTCAGCTCGGCTACACCGCAGGACAAGCTGCGGTCCGGGCGCCGCTCTATGCGGGCCTGTTGATTGCAGAAACTGCAATTTTGGTGGGCGGCCTGCTCTATGAGCTTGACCGGCTCGGAGTATTTGACGGCCTGGGCGCATGGATCGGTTCCACCCTCCACACCCTCTTGACCTATACCACGGAAAGGAAGTGAGGCCGCAGCATCTGCCCGCCCGTACATACACACCAAGGCCAAAGGAGGCACACGACATGGAACAGACCAAAGCAAGCAGCCTTATTGATATGGCAAACGGCGCCATTAAGGAACGGCTTGATTACGAGATGGGTCGCGTGATCAACAACATCAGCGACCCGAACACCAAGGCCACCGCCAAGCGCACCATTACAGTGAAGATCACCCTGGAGCCTGACGAAGAGCGCCAGCACGTCGAGGTGAGCGCCACCGCATCCAGCACCCTGGCAGCCCTCCACCCGGTCAAGACCGCACTGGCGGTCGGCCAGGAGGGTGGGCACACCGTAGCTGTGGAGCTTACCCCGCAGATTCCCGGCCAGTTCGACACCTACGGTGGCGAGGCCCCGGAGCGCAAGGTTCTCAAGTTCGCTGATATTCACACTGCATAAAGAAAGAAAGGAAACAACCATGGACATCAAGAATAGCTTCCTCGCAGACGCGATCAACACCCTCGCTGAACTGGGCAAGAAGGCCGCAGAGCCTACCTTCCAGAAGGCAGAAGGCCGCACCTTCCTGGTAACTGGCAGCGACTACACGGAAATTGAACCGATTGAGCTTCCGAAGCCCGAAAAGGTGATCACTCGCAGCTTGGATGCTCTGGTGGCTCTCATCAAGACCGAAGCCGCCAGCCAGTTCACCGATCTGCCCCTCTACATTTCCTGCGGCAGCGCAAGCACCGTGGAAGTATTCACCAAGCCGAACCACGAAGATGACCTGCACCGCTGGCAGCCGTACTGCGCCCTGGCTACTGACCTCCCGACGCTGGTGGAGAATGTACGCTGGACCTTCGATGAAGCCATGATTAAGCTGCGTTCCGCATTCCAGCGCCCGCTCGGCATTCCCGGCGAAACCAACGATGTGGATTACATCATTGACCTGCTTTCCCACATGAGCGTGGATCAGAGCATCAAGAGCGACGACAACGGCGTAACTCAGACCGTACAGGTACGCAAGGGTATCAGCTTTGTGGAGAACAAGGCAGTCCGCCCCATCGTAACCCTGGCGCCTTACCGCACCTTCCAGGAAGTCCAGCAGCCCGCAAGTGAGTTCGTGTTCCGGGTCTACGAAGATCGGAGCATCAGCCTGACCGCAGCCGATGGCGGCATGTGGAAGCTGGCCGCACGGGATGCCGCCAAGCGCTACCTGACCGACGCCCTGGCGGATGAAATCGAAAAGGGCCTGGTCATTGTGACCCTGTAAACAATTTTGGAAGCCGCAGCCTGTGGTGTAGCACAGAGCCGACGCGGAGGGCGGGAACGGGGACTTTAAGAGAAAGGAGGAAAGGCTTTGAAAATCGCATTGCAGCACGGCCAGGTGATCCTGGCCGAAATCGAACCCCTCCGGCATGAGCAGCTCAAACGAATTGGACTGCTCCGCTGGAACAAAACCACGCGCACCATGACCGGCACAATCAGCCTGGACTTGCTCAACGCACTGTCCCGCATTTTTACCCTGCCGCCTTTTGTAGAGGCGGAACGGCAGCACCTTCTGAATATTGCCGGACAGGTGGAACAGCAGCGGGAAGCACCGGAGCCGGTGGCGCTGGTAAAGTACCCAGTGAAAGCCCAGATGTTCAAACACCAGGTCAGAGGCGCCAACATGGCGCTGCTGCAGCTCACTTCCGGCAGCCCGGAGCAAGGGAAAGGGTTTGCCTTTTTATTTGAAATGGGCTGCGGCAAAACGCTTACCGCTATTGCGACCATGGGCGCACTTTACCAGATGCACAAAGTTGACCGGGTGCTGGTCGTAGCACCAAGCAGCGTTTGCAGTGTATGGCCCAACGACTTGCAGCAATTCGCCGCCTTTCCGTATCATTGCGAAACCCTACTGGGCGAGAAGAAGAAGCGCCTCGAAGCATTGGACGCTTTGGAGGTCTGGCCATTCGCACAGCTCAAAATTGCCGTGATCAACTACGAGAGTACTCACCGGGACGGGATCTTTGAAGCCCTCCAGGAGTACGACCCGGATCTGATTATTTGCGACGAAAGCCAGCGCATCAAGAACCACACCGCAGCCCAAAGCAAAGCACTCCACAAGCTGGGTGACAAGGCGCAGTATAAGCTGGCCCTGAGCGGAACGCCGGTGCAGAACAACGCGGTGGATTTGTACAGTCAATACAGATTCCTTGATCCGGCGGTGTTCGGTTCCAACTTCTACGCATTCCGCAATCGCTATTGCCTCATGGGCGGGTACGGACAGCATCAGATTGTGGGCTATCGGAACATGGATCAGTTGGTGCAGCGTGAGCACTCCATAGCCTACCGCGTAACAAAAGCGGAATGCCTGGACCTTCCGCCGCAGACGTTCATAAACCGATACGTCAAGTTCAGCCCGGCGGACCGCAAGCTGTACGAACAGCTGCGCCGGTCGAGCTTTGCAGAGCTGGACAGCGGCGACAGTATCACGGCTACCACCGTTCTGACCAAAATGCTGCGGCTTATGCAGCTGACCGGCGGCTTCACCCAGGCCGACGACGGCACCCGGCCACAGCAGGTCAACACGGCCAAGCTGGACGCCTTGGAGGATATTCTGGACGACTATGTGCTGGAAACCGGTTCCAAGCTGGTGATTTTTGCCAGATTCCGTGCAGAAATTGCAGCCATCGAAAACGCCCTCCGAAAGAAAGGTATTCCCTACGGCTCCATTTATGGCGATGTTCCGCAGGCGGAGCGCGGGAAGATCGTTGACGACTTCCAGCAGAACCCGGAAACCAAAGTATTTGTGGCTCAGATTCAAACCGCCGGTTTAGGTATCACGCTTCACGCGGCCAGCATGGCTGTTTTTTACAGCATAGATTACAATTACGCGAACTATGCGCAAGCCCTGGCCCGCATTCACCGCATTGGACAGCATAACCCGGTGACGTACATTCATCTTCTGGTTGAAGATAGTATAGACGACAAGGTGCTGGCGGCCCTGGAAAACAAGGAAGATATTGCAAAATCCATTGTGGACAGCTGGCGCACCTACTTCTAAAAGAAAGTGAGGATTTCACCATGACGATTCCTGAACAGGTGGACGCATACCGCGCCCTGTTGGATGAAAAAGACCGCCTTGCAGATGAAACCAAGGCAAACAATAAGGCCATTGAGGCCGCCCGCGAACAGCTGGCCTCCGCCATGATCGAGGAAGAAACACCTCAGATCAGCCGGAATGGCTATTCCTACACCCTGACGCCTAAGACCAAATACAGCAAGGCCGCAGGCAAGGACGCTGAGCTGATGGACGCCCTCCGGGCAAACGGCCTGGGTGACCTGATCAAAGAAACGGTCAACGCCCAGAGCCTGCAAGGCGCCATGAGCAACCTGGCCGAAGAGAACGACGACGAGCTGCCGGAGGAATTCGAGGGCCTTGTGAACGTGTACAGTTTCAACGACGTGACCCGGCGGAAAAGCCGGACCAAGTAAAAGGAGGATAAACCATGTCGAACGATAAAGCATTGACCACGGTGCAGGATTTCGCACTCACCCCCATCAACAGCGACGTGACCGAACTGATCAAGGAAGAACTGGACGGCCTCGGTCAGATTCCCTTCGACACTATCAAGGTGCCCAGCGGCGGCGGCCTGGCATTCGAGCTGCCCGGCGACGACCCGGACAACCCGGAAACCACCCAGATCCTGACCGGCGTGATCGTACACCACCACGCCGTGAACAGCTACTGGCCCGGCGAGTACGACGGCAGCAACACTCTCCCGGATTGCAGCAGCGCAGACGGCAAGCAGGGCCTGGACATCAAGACCGGCGAGCTTCGTGACTGCTCCACCTGCCCCTTCAACCAGTTCGGCAGCAGCAGCAAGGGCAACGGCAAAGCCTGCAAGAATGGTCACCGGATTTATCTGCTGCGCAGCGGCGAGGTGCTGCCGGTCCTGATTTCCCTGCCCCCTACGAGCCTGCGGGCCTTCAAGGACTACATTGCAAAGCGCCTGGTTCTCAAAGGCAAGCGTACCAGCAGCGTGCTGACCACCATCAAGCTCAAGCGCGAAAAGAGCGCGGACGGCATTTCATACAGCAGCTGCGTGTTCACCAAAGCGGGCGACCTGACCCCGGCGCAGATCGAGCAGGTAAAGCCCACGGTGGACTGGATCAAGAGCGTTGCCTCTACGGTTCCCGTGGTGGAGCAGCAGCCCGAAGAAGCTCCCGCCAATGCAGACGCGGAAGGTTTTGTGAAAGTAAGCAAAGACGTGCCGTTCTGATCGGCGCCTCCGAATGACCCGTGCGGGCTGCAGGACGAACAGCCTGCGGCCCGCATATTTTTATTTTGGAGGACGTACCAGTGGACAAAGTAAACATTGACGAGTTGGTGAACTACAAAGAAGAATACACCAAGTTCGTCCAGAAACCAGAATTCAAACGCGACCGCATGGTGAGCCTTTGCCCATTCCACGACGACCGGAAGCCCAGCTTTTCGGTGGATCTGAAAACCGGCAAATTTGTATGCTTTGCCTGCGGCAAGGCGGGCAATTACGTCAGTTTCCGGGCTGAATTGGATGGAACCTCCAACGCCGACGCATACAAGAAAATTCTTCGGGAGCATGGCGTGGACGAAACCAAAAAGGAACCGGCGAAGCCCAAAAACTACACCGTCGAGGAGTACGCAGCCGAAAAGAAGCTCCCGGCGGAATGGCTCCACATGGTATGCAGCCTGGAAAGCAAGCAGGAGCAGGACGGCACCCCTTACGTCAAAATCCCGTATTTCAACATCGAAAGCAAAGTCCAGGTCACCCGCAAGCGCATGGGAAACCACAGCTTCAAGTGGGGTTATGGATCAGCCGGAAAGATGATTCCATACGGCCTCTGGCGTAAAGAAGGCATGGAGGTGGCCGGGTACACGATTCTGGTCGAGGGCGAGAGCGATTCACAAACGCTCTGGTTCCTTGGCTACCCGGCGCTCGGCATTCCCGGTGCAAGCACATTCAAGCCGGAGTGGGTAGAGGATCTCAAAAGCATCGAAACCCTCTACATTCACAAGGAGCCGGACCGAGGCGGACAAACCTTTTTCGAGAAGGTGACCGAAGCCCTGAAAAACGCCGGGTATAAAGGCGAGGTGAAAACATTTTCCTGCGCGGATGCAGGAGAGAAAGACCCCTCTGCCTTATATATCAAGCTGGGCAAGGATTCCGCCCAGGACAAGCTCGACGAGCTGCTGGAAAATGCGAAGGTCGTAGACCTTGACCATTTGGCCGACGATGTTCCCGCCGCCATCGAGGGCGCACCAAAGAACCTGCGGCAGCCTCCCGGCTGGCAGTATGGCGAATTTGGTATAAGCCGCATTGACGAAAAGACCGACCAGCTCGTCTGCGTATGTAGAACGCCGATCATCCTGACCAAGCGCCTCAAACGTACCGACACCGGCGAAGAAAAGATAGAGGTCGCCTGGAAACGTGACGGAGAGTGGCACGACGCTATTTTCCCCCGCTCTATGATATTCCAGAGCCGCAGCATCACCGCCCTGGCGGACAAGGGCTGCACCGTAACCAGCGAAAACGCCAAACAGGTTGTGCGATTCCTGGGTGCATTGGAGCAAGAGAACATAGACGCCCTCGGCTTGCAGGAAAGCACCTCCACCTTTGGCTGGCAGAGCCGCCACCGGTTTCTGCCCGGCCACGCCCCGGATATGGTGCTGGACATCGAACCGAGCATGACCCGCTGGGCCACGGCGTACCTCAAGAATGGAACCCTGGACGCATGGCGGGAAACCATGACCCAGCACCGGAACCGCTACCGCTTCCGATTCATCCTGGCTTCCAGCTTTGCAGCTCCCCTGCTGGCGATCATCAAGCAGCGAATTTTCTTCGTGTATAACTGGGGTGGCAGCCGAGGCGGCAAAACGGCAGCATTGAAAGCAGCTCTTTCCGCCTGGGGTGATCCCGAAAGGCTCATGGCAAATTTCAACGCCACACAGGTGGCGTTGGAACGAATGGCCGGCTTTTACTGCGATTTGCCCCTGGGCATTGATGAACGCCAGCTGGCAGGCAACAAGCAGGAAGGGCTTGAAAAGATCGTATATATGCTGGCCAACGGCACCGGCAGGAGCCGTGGTAGTAAGGACGGCGGCCTGCAGGAGTTGCGCACCTGGCGCAGCGTAATTCTGGCCACCGGCGAAGAACCCATAGGAAAGGCGAACAGCCAGACCGGTGTCAGCACCCGCGTTTTGGAGGTAGTCGGCGCCCCGTTTGAGGACGAAGCGAGTGCCAGCGATATGCACCAGCAGGCGGCGCTGAATTGCGGCTGGGCAGGCCCGGAATTTATTCAGTATATCCTCGACTATGGCGACCAAGCCATAATTGACGAATACGCTGAAGTTCTGGCCCGGATACGGGATCTCATGGGAACGCACAACGGCAGCCACACCGCAGCCGTGGCAACGGTGGTTCTGGCGGATCAAATGCTTTCTCGCTGCATCTTCGGGGAGGATGCAGAAACCGCCAAGATGGAAGCGCAGCACATGGCGGTCTGCATCACGGCAGATCTGGCCGAACAGGAACAGCCCGACGTGAACGAACAGGCCGCCCAGTACATCAGTGACTGGATCAGTACCAACAACAATTACTTCACCGATACAAGCACCATTGGTCAGCGCTATGGCTGTATCGAGGATGGAACGGCGTTCATCCTGCCCACCATCCTGCGGGAAGCTTTGGAAAAGGGCGGTTTCTCCTACCGAAAGACCATGAACTGGCTGGCAGAAAAGCAGATTGTCCAAATTGATCCACGCGGGAAGTATCAGATTGTCAAAAAGTTCGGAGGCCGACCGGTCCGCATGATTGCCGCAGACCTGGAACTTTTGCAGAATCCGCCGGACGATGAAGGTTTTACCGAGGTTTTGACGGACAAAGACGACATTCCGTTCTGAGGCCGCAGCGAAGCCCGTCAACGGCATTTCGCCACGCCTGCGGTAATTTCCTAGGAAGCGCAGCAAGCAGACGTGTGTGGAAAATTTTTTCCAGTGGAAAAAAGAAGGCCCCGCGTGGCCATCTATGTTACACCATGATTACACCAAAGTTACACCATTTGCAATGCCTAGGTGTAACCAAAAATCAGCGCAAAGCCGCTCTATTTTAAGAAAGTTACACCTATTACACCAAAAAAATAAAATATATTCGTGACGGGCAAATTTCAAAGATTGCACGCGTGCGATTATATAAGCATCATTCAAAACAAGGTGTAACGTGTAACCCCGCAGTTTTTAACGTATATTCGTAAAGAATCAGTTACACCGGTTACACCTAACAGCATGAAAAGGAGCAAAAACATGGAAAACAATGCAGCAAACGCAGTCCGCAGCACCGAAAACACCACCAAGAACCAGACCACCTTCCGCCTCGGCTTGCACCTTTCCACGGCGCACGGCGATTCCGCCGATACATACGCTGACTTCAATTTCGCAGGCAGCACCCCGGAGGAATTCGACCACGCCCTGGGCACTATCCTAGACGTGGTAACTGATACCGTATACGGCGGCCAGATCAACGGCCTGCGTGAGATCATGGACCGCAGCACCGCTGAGTTCATGGCAAACGCAGCAGAGCAGGAGCAGCCCGAAGAAGAAGCCCCGGCAGCTCACGACGACGCCCTGGACGTCATGCGGTACGGTCAGGACAAGCCCCAGAACCCCGCGCTGCTTATCGAGACGCCGCCGCTCCCGACCAAGACCGAACCCCAGACCCCCCCCCGTAGCGTTGAGCGCCCGCACGGCGCAAGAGGTTTGATGTTCCTCCATTGCCCGGAATGCAATAGGACCTTCAAGCAGTTCAACAAGGACTTCACCGAAAGTGCGAACTGCTTCTGCGGCGCAAAGATTCCCCTGGACAACACAACCCGCTTCGAGTATACCTGCCCCGCCTGCGGGAAGCTCACCTATGGGCGCACCAATGTTGAAACGGCAACCATTGACGCTGGCAGCATGAACTGCGTATGTGGTACGCCCTGCCGGGAATTGCGCTGGGACCCGGAAGTCCGCAGCTTCCACGACTGAACGAAAGGATGATACATACATGAACTATAAAAACCCGCTCCCTTCCCCCTACGACTACGAAAAGCTGGGTGCATACCTTCACGCCCTGATTGATGCAGGTGCAGCCCACAATGTGACCGAGGCCAGGAAGCTGGCCCGCAGGCTGATCCCATCGGAGGCCAAAATTCAGAAGGACATTCTGGCACACCTCAACAAGCAGGTGGGCGGCTTCTGGTGGAAGGATGCCGCCGGGCCGTATCAGCGCCAGGGTATCCCGGACATTGTAGGCTGCCACGATGGGCATTTTTTCGCATTCGAGGTCAAGCGCCCCTTGGTGGGCGAATTGAGCGCCATTCAGCGCCACACCCTGACCGCCATCAATGCAGCAGGCGGCTCGGCCTACGTTGTAACCAGCGTGGAGGACGTGCGCCAGGTATTCGAGCGGCAGGAGGATTGACCGATGGACTACACAGAACTGAGAGCAAGACGGCGTCTGCTGCGGCGCTACTTGCGCCGGTACAGATTGGAGCAAACCGAAGCGGCATACCAGGCCGTGGAAGGTATCCTGCAGCGCCTGCCTGACGACCACCCCGCCGCTCAGATCATGCGCCTGCGGTACAAAGAGTGCCGGAACTGGCGCACGGTAGAGGATCGGACATTTTACTGCCACAGTCGAGCCTTTGAGTTGGAAACAGCAGCCATTGACGCCCTGCTTCAAAGTACGGAGGTGGTGGACGCAATCACGAGCTGGGAGGCGGCACAGAATGACCATTGAAGAAGCCTGCCGCCTTCTTGACCCGGCCACCACAGCAGAGGAACTAGCGAAGATCGAATATTACCACGGATTCAGCGGCAAAAAGGCTTGTATTGAGGCCATCGACGAAGCCTGCACCATTTTGGTGGAATTTGCCCGCAGCCATAACAAGGAAGGTGAAAAGTAAATGGACTGGTTTTGTGGATTTCTCACCGGCTGCATCATGGGCGGCGTCCTCGCCCTGGCAGCTTCCCCGACCGGCAGCAAAGCGCCGGTGGATATGTACAAGAAGGACTGGGACCCGGCGCAGCATCCGCTCGAAGCAGAGGGCGAGGCGCTGGACCCGCAGCAGGAAGGCGGCAAAGTATGAGGACTAAGAAACGGAACGGCCTGGCAGCACCCGCAGCGATCATTCTGGCCGCTGCCTGCATCATCGGCGCCAATGCAGCAGCCGCCAGGATTGACGACCTGACCGGACAGCGGGACATTTACCGCAGCCGGGCAATCAACTGGGAAACGGAAGCCCTCGAAGCAGAGGAACAGGTCCAGGAGCTGAAAGCCCAGCTTGCAGCATCCCAGCAGGCCAGCACAGAAAGTGCGGTTCATTTCCGGTACGCCGGAGAGTTCGGCTGCACGGCGTACTGCTCGGAGAAGTACGAGCATATCTGCGGCACCGGCGACGGGATCACTGCAAGCGGCGCCCCGGTACAGGCTGGCGTCACGGTGGCAGCTGATCCCGACATTTTCCCCTTCGGAACGGCCCTCTATATTGAGGGTGTCGGGGTACGGTATGTCCAGGATACCGGCGCAGCCATCCAGGGGAACAAGCTGGATGTGGCAGTGAATACGCACGAGAACGCCCTCGCCTGGGCCGGATACGGAACCCACCGGGTGTGGATCATTGAGGAAGGTGCAGCGGAATGAACTTCCCCAACAAGGAATACTCCGTGATTTACGCGGACCCGCCCTGGAGCTACCGCCAGCATGGAACAAGCCCCAAAAGCAGAGGGAACGCTGCCCAGCATTACCGCACGATGAATGTCGAGGACATTTGCAGCCTGCCGGTTCGGCGGCTTGCGGGGGGGGGGTACAGGATGTGCCCTATTCATGTGGGCGACCTTCCCGACGCTTCCAGATGCCCTGCGGGTAATGGAAAGCTGGGGTTTCATCTACAAAACCGCAGCTTTCGTCTGGGTAAAGACAAATCGGAAGAGTGGCACCCATTTCTGGGGCATGGGAGCATACACCCGCGCAAATGCAGAAATCTGCTTGCTGGGCGTAACGCCTGGCTTCAATGCAGGCGAGGCAATCAAAAGCCATTCCGTGCATCAAATTATCGAAGCCCCAGTAAAGGCCCACAGCGTAAAGCCGGACGAAACCCGCAAGCGCATTGTTGAATTGATGGGCGACGTCCCGCGAATTGAGTTATTCGCCCGCCAACACGCACCCGGCTGGGACGTGTGGGGTGATGAAGTTGATTTAGAGGTGATCGACAATGGATGAATTAAGATTGATTAACGCAACCCCGCTCGAAAAAGAAATGCTGGAATATGCTGATTACATCGGCCGTGAAACCACAAACGAGTGCGAAAGCACCGCCGAAACTTGCGCGGACATGGTAAGCAGCGCTCCGACCATCGACCCGGAAAGCCTGCCGCCGCACTGGCGCAAGTCCGAAGAAACCCCGCCCAAAAAGAAAGACGGTGACGTTCTAGGTTCTGTTTTTGCCGTAGCGTATCACCGTAACATTCGTAACGGGATATGGCTCGCAGGCAATATGCCCTGGCACATTGTGGCAGACTGCCCGGAGATGTACCCACTCTGGATGCCTCTTCCTAAACTGCCAGACCTTCCCACGCCGGAGAGAAGGTGCATGTTAGGAAATGACTAATCCTTGTTACCATTGCCAGAAGCGCAGCACCGCCTGCCATGACCACTGCGAACAGTACCAGGAGTGGCGGAAATTTTACCGGGCCGAAAAGGACCACGACAAGCAGGCCAACGCCCTCTGCACGATCCACAAGGGCGATTTTGACGCCGACGCCTGGCACGGGAAACGACGGAGGCGCCACAAATGAGCCGGAAGAAGGAACCGCCTCCGCAATTTATCGCGGTGACCGCCGACGAATACGAGCTGACGCTCGGAGCTTTTGACACAGTAAAGGAAATGTGCGAGTGGAGCGGTCACAAAAAGTTCGCCATCTATCAGAGCATGGAGAACGGGCGCGTTCTTCGGAAAGGCCCCGCGAAGGGGTGCAAAGTGCTGCGCTTGGTAAATGGCCGGTACATCACCGGCGTATTGCACCCAAAGCCCCGCCACCATAAGAAATAACAAAACCGCCTGCTGCAAGGTATGAACCCTGCAGCAGGCGGTCTATTGTTGTCAGTATTCAGGGACGGCCTCCCAGGAGAACGGCAGCTCTTTTTCTGCCAGCCCTTCCCCGTTCCATTGCGTCTGGTATGTAACCTCCATTCCGATTTCCGCACCGGTATCATCTACCGCTATCAGCATCAGACCGTCCTTGAAAGGGGTATCCGCTTCATAGCCGCCGGACCATTTTGTGGCCGTACACCAACGCACGAGATCCTCGCAGACTTTCTGCCGGACGCATAGCCGTCCGGTTTCCATTACGCGGTACACATCCGCCCCGTTGCCGGCCTGTTCGCCGATGCAGCGGACGTGGCGCACATACCCGAAGCGATCCCGCCCGTTGGTGATCACCATCTTGTCGGAGAGCATCAGCGACCTCCTGCCATACCGGACGCCCCTAGGAGATACACCCAGTGGCGCCCCTCCTTATTCCGCTCCCATTCGCCGCCCATGGCCTCGAAAGCCGCAGTCATTCCAGCGTAACAGAGCTGGGCGGAATTTGGAAGCGGCTCCCCATCTTCATTGTAGGTCAGGGCGCCAGCGGCGGCCTGTTCGGCGGCCAGGCGCTGAGCGTATGCCCATTGAATGTCCAGCTTCGCAGCCATGCCACGAAGCGCCACACACAAGTCAGCTTTTTTCATTTCGGTATCTTCCTTTCTGCGGTTGGCTCCCGCGACCATCTTGTTGGTATCAACAAAATGGTTTCGGCCCGCGCCGCCGGGCCATCATCAGGCGGGTTATTTTTTGAGTTGTTCAGCGACCGAAGCATAAAAGCTGCGGACTTCTTTGTGGCGCAGGACCTCCGGGTGATTCTCGCCCCAGTCCCAAACTTCCCGCTCAATATAGGGGTCAAGCTCCTTCGCCAGCCCCATGAAGTGGTCGGCGATTGCGGAGCGATCCGCGATCTTTACCACTTCAATTTCAGCATGTTCTGCATTCCATGCGTGGGCCTCGTTCCGCTTTGCCCAGCTATTCGTGAAAACCGCAATCGGCCAGGAGCAAAGGTTATATTTTGCCGTGCTGGGCTGGCCGTTCCGCTTGAGCTTCGTCAAGCTGTAGGAACTGCCGCACCAGGACGGGTCGCCGGGCGACCGCTCAATGAACCACAGCCCATTGTCATTCTTGAAGAAGGCTCCGGAGATCAGCACCACATCACCCGTTTTCATTTCAACACCATTTTTGTCAACCATGAGAAACTCTCCTTTCAAATCAGCCAAAGTACTTGGCAACGAAATCTTTCTTGCTGAGAACGTGAGAATCGTACACATACTCGATAGCGTCAGCGGAATCCATACCCGCGCCCTCAACAAATTCTCTGACCTGGCCGCAGAGGTTATGCTCGCGGATGTATTGCTTCATCATTTCCAGGTTTTTCATTTTGTTCCCTCCGTTCAATGTGTTCCCTTTCGGTGTCTGTGTCTTACCACATAAACGCAGTAAACTCCACTGGCAAACAGTCCAAAGATTCAGGGCGTCTTTTGTCTCTCTTGCTCCGCGCTGGGGAATAAAAAAAGCGGGGATAAACCCCGCCGGAATGGCCGCTCAGGCATGGAACACGGGGCGCACAGCGCCGCGAAAGTAAGTGAGCCGTACTGCATGTTTCAGCTCCCGGTCGCTCATGCAGGGGGTGCAGAGCTTGCCGACAAAGTCAATCGCCCACCAGAGGCCCTGCACGGTCTGGCGATCCAGAACTGCCCGGCGCTCTGCGTCGGATTTTGCAGCAGCGGACCGTTTGAGAGTAGCCTCGCAATCTGCAATGAAGTTTGCCGGGATATTGATAGATAAAGCGTTCATGATTCAGTCCTCCTTGACCAATTCCATCATTTTGAAAAGGCGGCTCCATTCAGCCTTGTCCAGACGACCGCCCTTGTTTACGAAATCCTCTGCAAATGCGATTTCCGCCTTCATTTCATCCTTGCTCATTTCATTGATGTTTTTCATCTTGGTATCCTCCGTTCCTTTGCTGTGTCTGTGTGATACCACACATGCGCAGTAAATTCAACCGGTACTCCTTACAAATAATAGAGCGCATTTTTGTCTATTTATGTCTGCATTGCCCCTGTCAACCCCCAAATAAAAGACCGGACATTTTGAGCAAAAGACCGGACTTTTTGTGTCAAAATCTACGGTATAATAGAGGAAGAACAAAGACATTCACACGCGAGTGCAGGGCATTTCCTCCTTTCACCTGTACCCGTATCTGCTTAACCCAGAGCCGCCGGGCGTCAAGCATCGAGAGCAGGCAGCGCATAACCTCGAAGCCATGACGCCCGGACGACGCTGGATAAATGGACCAAACAAGGCGCGAAACGGCCCTGCAAACCGAATTTTTCTCATTAAGGTACTACCTGGCAAAAAGTGGCAGCGGGGCAAGGAAGGCGCGAAGGTTTTTTCTAAAAAATTAAAATTTTCAACCCATTTCGTTACGTCAAGCGCAGTAAATGCAGGCCACGAAGCGCCTGCAACATATAAGCGTGCATAGTTTATCTGGCTAAAACCCCTGCCCTCCAAGCAGGTAAAGAGGGTTCGACACCCGCTGCACGCTCCACATGAGGACCGACAACACATGAACATTGAAACCAGAAGGCTCGCCGACCTGAAACCGGCGGCGTACAACCCACGCAAAAAGCTGGTGCCCGGCGATCCAGAGTATGAGAAGATCGCCCGCAGCATTGAAGAATTTGGCTATTGTGATCCCATCATCATAAACAAAGATGGAACCATCATCGGAGGCCACCAGCGGACGCAGGTTCTTCTGGACATGGGCGCAGAAACAGCAGATTGCGTTGTCGTGGACCTAGACCCCGATAAGGAAAAGGCTCTCAACATTGCCCTGAACAAGATCACCGGCAGCTGGGACGAAGCCAAGCTGGCGGAATTGATTGGCAGCCTGAACCTCGACGGTTACGACCTGACCAAAACAGGTTACTCAGAACCGGAGCTGAAGTCCATTCTTGCACAGGTAACAGTAACCCCTGACGATTTCGGCCAGGAGTTCAGCCTCCCGGACCGGCAGACCGTCCTGACCCACACAATGAACGTGACGCTGCACAAGCAGCAAATTGCTCTGATCCATGCAGCACTTGCCCAGGCTGAGAACGAGGGCCTCGGCGAAACTTACGGCAACACAGACAAAAACGGAAATGCCCTCAGCAAGGTGGTGCGCGAATGGCTGGAACAGAACACAAGCTCGTCCGAGAACGACGGCCTCTAAGCGCCATCTTCCCGGCGGACTACAACCCGCGAAAAGAGCTGAAGCCATCGGACCCGGAGTTCAAGAACATTGAGCGAAGCCTTAAAGAGTTCGGCTATGTTGATCCCATCATCATAAACAAAGATGGAACCATTGTCGGAGGCCATCAGAGAGCCTCCGTTTTGAAGTCCCTGGGGTACACAGAGGCGGATTGCATCGTGGTAGACCTCAGCAAGCAGGACGAAAAAGCCCTGAACATCGCCCTGAACAAAATCGGCGGTCAATGGGATATGACCCTGCTGCGGGACGCCCTGCAAGATTTAACATTGAGCAAGGTCGATGTGAACGCGACAGGATACAGCGACGACGAACTGAGCGTCATTCTGGGCGACGTAATGCTGGAAAAGCAGCACGAAGAAAGCCCCATCGACAGAATGGGCTTTACGTTCAGCCTGGAACAGTATGCAGATCTTCAACAAGCCTTGCAGATCATCGGAGCAAAATATAAGCCCGACCAAATGGAAACCTTCGGGAACACCAACAAGGTCGGAAATAAAATTTACATGGTGGTGAAAGAATGGGTAGAGTTAAAGAAATCCAAATCCGGGTAATTCCCTCCCGGATCGCAAACCCATTTATCCGCGCCCACCATTACAGCGGCAAGGTGGTCAACAATAGCTGCCTGCATTTTGGAGCTTTCCTGGACGGAAGGCTCCACGGCGTTCTGAGCTATGGCCCCAGTCTGGACAAGAAAAAAATCATCGGCTTGGTGGAAGGCACGACCTGGGACGGATTCCTGGAACTTAACCGCATGGCCTTTGATGATTACCTTCCCCGCAATTCGGAAAGTTACTGCATTGCAAAAACCATTCGCCTGATCAGAAAGCAGGCCCCACAGGTCAAGTGGATCATCAGTTTTGCGGATGGATGCAGCTGCGGCGACGGTACAATTTACCGGGCCTGTAATTTTGTCCTGACTGACATCAAGCAGAACAACAACCTCTGCCTGCTGCCCAATGGCGACAAAATCCACAAAATGACCCTCCAGAGCAACCCCACGACCCCGCGCCCAGAGCTGGGAGGCCGCAGCTTCTACGAGATCACAGGCGGCAAGTACAGCTTTGACGCATACGTCAAGGAGGTTGGCGGAACTATTCTTCCCGGATACCAGCTCCGCTATATTTATTTCATTGATCCGACATACAGGAAGCGGCTCACCGTGCCGGAGATTCCCTTCTCCCGCATTGATGAACTGGGCGCAGGGATGTACAAGGGCGAATGTATCTCCCAGGCAGAGCGCCACGCGAAAAGTCACTTCGAGTAAGGAGGCGCCTCCGTGGCCGACACCGAGAACCGGCAGCTCTACGATACAAAAGTTATCGCCCAACTTTTCAACGTAACCGTCCGCCGGATTCAGCAGCTTACACAGGACGGCGTCCTGGAAACAGTACACGTCCCTGGCCAGCGGAACAAATACGACCTGATCCCCACCATCCAAGCTTATGTCAAGTATCTATCAGATAAGGCTTACGGCAGAGAATCGAAGCTTTCCGAAACGGAGCTGCGCGAGAAGAAACTTCAAGCAGAAACCGCCCTGAAGGAGTCACAAGTCGAGCTGCACCAGCTCAAAACCGCGATTGCGTCCGGTAAGTATATCAGCGTCGAGGAAGTAAAGCTGGATTACCAGAGATTCTTTGTGACCTTCAAGAAATTTGCGACCGGCCTTCCTAACCGGGTAATTGGCCTGGTTGGCGGATACGTTGACCCGGTAACAGCCCGCACCTTGGAACGCGACATGACCCAGGAAGTGAACAACCTTCTCCGCTCCTTCGTAGTTGCGGCAGAGCCGACAACGCCCCAGGACGGTGACGAGCCGTGAGAAAGCGCAGATTCAAGGCGTACCGTGTACCGGTTTATATCCACGACGCACTCCAAACCCTAAAGCCGCCGGAGGATTTGACCGTTAGCCAATGGTCAGAGAGATTCCGCGTTCTGGATGAACGCTCAACCAATATGCCCGGACGTTGGAGAAATTCAGTGACCCCGTACCTCGTGGGTATCATGGACGAATTCAACCGCTGGGAAACCGAGGAAATAATTTTTGCGAAGCCGACCCAGGTCGGCGGAACGGAAATTATTTTGAATGCCCTGGGTTACATCGTAGATCAGGACCCAGCGCCAACAATGGTCGTATACCCTACCGACACGCTGGCTGAGAGCACCTCCGACAACCGTATACAACCGACCATCGAAGCCAGCCCGGAGCTGCGCCGCCGCTGGCTCAAAAAGGCCAGCACCAAGACAGAGTTGCAGTTCGATTCCATGTATATTGCCCTGGCCGGATCGAACAGCCCTTCCGGCCTAGCATCAAAGCCGATCCGCTACCTGTTCCTCGATGAGGTAGACAAGTACCCGGCGGCCAGCAAGAAAGAGGCTGACCCCATCAGCCTGGCCCGTGAACGTACCAAAACCTTCGTCTCGAACCGCAAAATATACATGTGCAGCACCCCGACCCTGCGAAGCGGCCACATCTGGAAAGCCAAAGAAGCAGCGGACGTGGAGAAGCACTATTTTGTTCCGTGTCCCCATTGCGGGAAGTATATCGAGTTGAAGTTTGCGCAGATCAAGTGGCCGGAAAAAGACACCGGCATGACCGACGCGGACCGCGCAGAGTTCGCAACCTATGTCTGCCAGGAATGCGGCGGGGTCATTACCGACCGCCACAAGCCAGCCATGCTGCGAAATGGGCAGTGGAGAAACGTGCGAGAAAACACGCGCTTCTCCCGCACCGTCGCATTTTGGATAAATACCCTCTATTCCCCATTTACCCGTTTTTCGGAAATCGCAAAAGAATTTCTGAAGGACAAGGACGACCCCGACGCTCTGCACAATTTCGTGAACAGCTGGCTCGGCGAACCCTGGGAAGATACGAAGCTGACCACCAGCGCCGACCTCGTGCGGGACCGCCAGACGGAAACGGAAATGTTCGACCTGCCGCCATGGACCAAAATGGTCACTGGCGGCGTAGACGTTCAGGAGAACTGCCTGTATTGGACCATTCGCGCCTGGGGCGAGTACCTCACCTCGCAGAATGTAGCTCATGGGCAGGCGCTTAATTTAACCGAAGTTCAGAACATCATGAACCTGGAATTTAAGCGCCCGGACGGCCAGCCGTTCCTCGTAGATCTGACGCTCATAGATTCCGGTGACCAAACAGATGAAATCTATGATTTTTGCGCTCAGAATGCAGACTGGGCACTGCCCTGCAAGGGCAGCGATACCATGCTGAGTCATTACCGGCTCAGCACGGTAAACAAGGCGGGTTCCAAAGCCTACGGCATGACCCTGGTTCTGGTCGATGGTGGCAAGTACAAGGATACCATTGCAAGCCGAATGCGGAAGCCAAACGGCAAGGGGAGCTGGATGGTTTACAAAGGCGTTGATCTGGACTATTGCGAACAGGTAACAGCCGAACAAAAAGTGACCGAGCGTTCCAGCAATGGAACAGAGCGCACTCGCTGGGTGCCTAAGAGCAGCCACGCCGCAAACCATTACCTGGATTGTGAAGTTTATTGTATGGCAGCTGCAGACATTCTGGGCGTCCGACAGCTATTCCTGCGGCAAGAGAACCAAGAAGCACCAAAACCGAAACCCGAACCACAAGCCAACGGCCCGGAGGCCGGCTGGATTTCCCAGAACGAAAGCTGGATATAAAGGAGGCGAAGCCACCATGAAAGTACTGACCAAGGACGTTGCAGCTGGAACCCCGGTCGAATTCAAATTTGACGCATCCGGCAGCCGCTTCCTTATCAAAAATTTCACCCGCAGCCCGATTTCGTGTAAAATCCTGGATGCAGTAATCTGCATTCCGGCCAACACAAGCCAGATGGTCGCAACCAGGCAGGTTCCGCAGACCTTGGAGGACTACACCGACACCATCACCGTGACCGCCCAGGAGGCCAGCAAGCAGGGGGTGGAGATTCAGTGCATGGATTACTGACCGAGCCGGAAATCAGCGGCCAGATGGGCTATATCGGCCTGTCGCTCGGCGTATATAGCCATGAAGGAAACGGCGGAAGCAATTTTGTTCTTTCGGAAGGCGCATTCTACGTCGGCATTTTGTGCGACATGACAAATGTCACCATTATCAAACCGGAACAGGAGTAAAAGACCTATGGCAGACGAAAAACTGGATTATAGCGACCCGTCCCTCCTGCTTTCGGAGGTAAACAAGGCCATTGCAACCGTAATGGTTGGCGGCCAAAGTTACAAGATCGGCAGCCGCAGCCTGACCCGTGCCAACCTTACCGAGCTGCGCAACCTTCGCGCAGACCTTGCCGCACAGGTCGAGGAACAGGGCAACACGGACTTTTTCCGCAATACCTATGCAGCATTTTTTGAAGGGAGATAAGCATGAACTGGCTCGATAGATTAATAGGCTTCTTCTCCCCTCAGTCCGCCTATATGCGGGAAGCCTGGCGGCAGCAGCTAGATTTTATTCGGGGCGCCGGGTATGATGCAGCTGACAGCGGGCGGCTTAATCGGAATTGGCGCCCGCACAATGAAGCTGCTGACTATGTTGACCGCGGTGCGCGGGATGTGATCCGCGCCAGAGCGCGTGACATGGAAAGAAATTCCGACATGTTCAACAGCATTCTTTTCGCCTATAAACGAAATGTTGTTGGCACCGGATTCACCCTTCAAGCTAGCACCGGCGACGAAGAGCTGGACACCCAAATTGAAAAACTCTGGAAGCGCTGGACTAAGAAGCAGAATTGTGATGTGACCAAGCAACAGAATTTTAACCAGATTTTGCGCATGGCAGTCACTCGGAAGAAGATCGACGGCGGAATTTTGTTCAAGAAATGCTATACCAAAGGCGGCATTCTTCCGTTCAAACTTCAAGCATTGGAAGTTGATGAATTGGCCGGTTCCGTAGCTTCCCCGCATACCAAAGGAAACCGCGTCATTGGCGGCATTGAGTACGACGACAGCAACTGCCCCGTCGGTTACTGGATCGAACAGTACAACATAGATGGATATGGATTGAACCAGCCCGTCTATTACCCCGCCAAAGATATTATTTTCTACTATACGAAGAAGCGCCCCAGCCAGCTGCGAGAAGTCAGCGACATGGCACCCAGTCTGACTCGCATTCGTGACTCAAACGAATTTATCACGGCAGTTTCCATGAAAGAGCGTGTGGCGGCCTGTTTTGCACTGCTGATCAAGAGAGCCGTTCCTCTGGGCGGCGTAACAGGACGCAACGCCCAGAACAACAACGGCGACCGCCGGTCGTATGATGGGAAAATGCTCACCCCCGGCATGATAAGCGAGCTGAACGCTGGCGACGAGGCAGAAGTTGTTGACCCTAAAAGCGGTTCGAGCGATGCAACCACCTTCCTGAAATTGTTGCAGCGTTTGGTCAGCTCAGGCCAGGGCCTCAGCTATGAGGCGACCGCCCGCGATATGTCGGAAACGAATTACAGCTCCGCTCGACAAGCCATGATTGAAGATGATCTGACCTATGCGGAAGAAATCGAACAGCTTCGTGACAGCTTCATGGATGAAGTATACGAAACATTTCTGATTTCCGCCGTCCTGGCCGGTGAAATCGTTATTTCTGATTTTTGGATTGACCCGCAGAAATACATGGATCACAAGTGGGTATCTGCTCCCAAACGGTGGATTGATCCGCAGAAGGAAGCAGGAGCAAACAAAACCGCCCTGGAATCCTGTGTCAAGAGTTTCAAGCAGATTTCCGCCGAACAGGGCCGGGATTGGAAAGAACAGATTGACGACATGGCCGACGTTGCAGCGTATGCAAAGGAAAAGGGCGTACAGATTGGAGGTGTAAAAGATGTCCAGACCGCAGAAGAAAAAACAAAGCCAGAGAACCCCGACGAATAACCAGAGCTTGCAGCGCGATTTTAGTGTTGCAAGCATCCGGGCAGTCAATGAGGGCGAGGACAACCGCGCTTTTGAACTGAGTTTTAGTTCCGAGGAACCCTGCCAGATGTGGTTCGGCCCGGAAATTTTGGACCATGACCCCAGCGCCGTGGATCTCAGTCGAATGGAAAGCATGGGCGTTGTCCTTTTCAATCATGACCGAAACAAGGTCATTGGAAAGGTCACCCGCGCATGGATCGACGGCCACCGTGGCAAAGCAACCATTGAATTTGACAGCGACGACGAAAGCGAAACCGTCCGCTCTAAAGTCGCCAGCGGAACCCTGAAAGGCGTTTCTGTAGGGTATCGCGTAACCAACTACGAGAGCGTCAAGGAAGGCGCCAAGTCCCTGGATGGGCGCTTCACTGGGCCGTGCTACATTGCAAAAAAGTGGATGCCCTTTGAAATCAGTATCGTTTCAGTCCCCGCAGACGCAACGGTCGGCGTTGGCCGTGATCTCCATGAGAACGGTTTCCCGCCGCCTGGCGAGGACGACCGCCCGGCCCTCTCGTATTTCGAGGGCTGCGTGACCGCAAACAAAAACCACTAACAGGAGGTAAATAGAGCATGAACAAGAGAGAGCTTATGCAGCAGAAAATGCAGCGTCAGCAGGCTATCCTGACCGCTGCCCGCACCGCAGGCCGCGACATGACCGAGGACGAGGCCCGCGAGTTCAACGCCCTTCAGGCGGACATTGAGGAACTGCGTCCGCAGGTCGAGGCTGAGGCCGAAGCAGAGCGTCAGGCCCAGATTGAGGCCGCCCGCACTGCGGAACGTCAGCGCGTCACTGACATCACTGCCATCTGCCGCAGTTTCAACACCGACCCGCAGCAGTACATCACCGGCGGTCAGACCATCGACCAGGTACGCGCAGCCATCCTGGACGATATGGTGAAGAACGGCGCTCCGGCTCGCACCGGCGTCCGCGTCACTGCCGACGAGCAGGACAAGTTCCGCGCAGCCGCCGCAGATGGTCTGATGATCCGCAGCGGCAACACTCCCGTACAGGCCGCAGACGGCGCCCGTGAGCTGGCAGGCATGAGGCTGCGTGACCTTGGCATTGAATGCCTGACCCGTGAGAGCGGCAAGAGCGCCTCCGAGTATCTGCGCATGAGCGACGACGATATTTATACCGAGCTGGCCCGTGCATTCCACAACCCGACCGCAGCCTTCCCGGCAATCATGGATCAGGCCATCAATAAGAGCATCGTCCACATGTACAGCCATGTGCCGACCACCTTCGAGAAGATCACCCGCAAGGGCACCCTGCGCGACTTCAAGCGTACCGACGGCCACAACTATCTGATCGGCGGCGTCGGTGAGCTGCTGCTGGTTCCCGAAAACGGCGAACTGAAGGCGGATACCCACCAGGAAGCCACCCTGCCGCAGCGCAAGCTGGATACCTATGGCCGCCAGTTCAGCATGAGCCGTCAGGCCTTCATCAATGACGACATCGGCTTCCTTTCCGAGGTTCCCGGCCTGTATGCAGCCAAGAGCAAGAAGCAGATCAACAAGGCCGTCTATTCCATCCTGTACGGCAACGGCACGATTTACGACGGCAAAACCTTCTTCCACAGCGATCACAAGAACCTCATGTCCACTGCCAGCGCACCCAGCGCCGCTGCGATCCAGAGCATGATTCAGCGCCTGCAGATTCAGGAGGACCAGTTCGGCGAGGCTATCAACCTGACTCCGAGAACTCTGGTGGTTCCCGTTGGCTATGGCTTCACTCTCCAGACCATCTTCGGCAGCCCCACCATTCAGACCACCGAAAACACCCAGGCCGTCAACCCGCTGTATAATTACCGCTACCCCATCGAGATTGTCGAGGATGCCACCCTGAACGTCCTGGCTGGCACCAATGCCTGCCCGTGGTTCCTGGGTGCAGGCAAGGACGAAACCGCAGGCATTCAGGTGGACTATCTGAACGGCCAGGAAACCCCCACCTTCCGCCGCAGCGAAACCACCGGCCAGCTGGGCTTCGTCTGGGACATTTGGCTGGACTGGGGTATCACCGTCATGGACTACCGCAGCTTCGTCAAGAACCCCGGCGTCAAGCTGCCCACCCTGTAAGATAGGAGAAAAAGCACATGATCGCAAATTATCAGCAGCCCGGTGCAGCTATCGACTACACCAACCCCACCAGCAACACCATCAAGGCCGGTCAGGTCGTAAGCCTGACTACCCGCATCGGCGTTGCAGGCACCGAAATTCCCGCCGCAGCCGTTGGCAGCCTGCACGTCAAGGGCGTTTTTACCATGGACAAAGCCTCCGGCGCAATCGCCCTCGGCGCTGCCGTTTACTACAACGCATCGACCGACAAGATCACCACCACTGCCAGCAGTGCAGTCCCCGCAGGCTGGGCCATTGCCGCAGCAAAGTCTGAGGATGCCACTGTTCAGGTTTGCATTGGTTAAGGAGGCCCTGCCATGACCTATGTCGCAAACAGCATCGTCACCGTGGACGGCAAAGAGTACCGCCCCGGCGATGCCATCCAGGCGTCCGCCGATTCTAAAGCGCTGGAAATTCTGGTCGGTATTGGATATGTAATCCAGCGTCCCAGCATCGAAGAGGTGCAGCAGCCCGCCATTCAGGCGGATGCAGCCAGCGAAGCCGTCACCGGCAATCTTAGCCGAAGTGACCTGGAAGCCATGACCAAAGCCAACCTTCAAAAGCTGGCCGCAGACCTCGGCATTGATTCCGCCGCAGAGCTGAGCAAGGCGAAGCTCGTTGACGCTATTGCCGCTGTCAAGGTCAGCATTCCCATTCAGGAAAGCGAGTAAGAACCATGGAGCTGACATTCAAAAGCGCCATTGAACAGGATAGCAAAGAAGTCTTTCTGAACACCCTAGAGTTTGCAGACAGCCACACGATAAACGGGAATAAAATGCCCGCTATTGTTGACGACAACGAACTGTTAGAGCGAGACAAGGCACATCTGCTCAATGCGGATATTTCTGGGCTTTACTATTCAAGGCGACTTTTGTATGTCGCCGCTTCCGATTTTGGCAGCCGACCAGTTCCTGATTCTTTTTTGCAGCTTGATTCCGCTATGTACCGCGTCAAGTCCGCAACCGAGGAAGCCGGAATTTATGCTATTGAAATCGAGGCGGTGAGAGCATGAGTGACGAACCGTTTGTAGTCGTTGACGTTGACGAAGGGTTAGAAAAAATTTTGCGCAGTCTGCAAAAACTCCCAGATCAACTGGCAGCGCCACAGGTTCTACAAAAAGCGCTTAACACCACGGCCCGGAAGGCGCGAACCCGCCTGATCAAAGAAGCCGGGAAGCGGTATGCCCTCAGCAAGCCGGAGGTTTTGAAAACCGAAAGTAAAGTCGAAACCAGTACCAGCGACACCTCCGCCACGATCATTTCAAAAGGCTCCATGCGTGACATCATGGACTTTTTGACACAGCCCAACAGCGACACCGCAGCAGCAGCGGCCCAGGTTTTGAACAGTAGTTCCATGAGTCCGCTGGAAAGTAACGGCATGAAAGCCTTTGTTACTCGGTTCGCAAGTGGGCACACCGCCATTGTACAGCGTCAAGCTGGAAAGCAGTACACCTCCGCCGGAGCTTCCGCCCGTGCGGAGAAGTACGGCCGTGGCGTAGATATGACGAAGATCAAAAAGCTTCTTTCCCCTGCCGTACCCCAAATGCTGGGAAATGCGGAAGGCGTGGAAGCGGCGCAAGCGCTGGTAATTGAGCTATTGGACAAAGAGCTTGACAAGCAAATTGAAAAGGCTCTTGAGTAGGAGGCCACATGTCGGAAATAACCTTGGAAGATGAACTGGTGGTGGAGCTTCAAACCCTTTTTGAAGGGATGCAGCTTCAAACCCCTGACGGGAAGTTGGCGCAGATTCAAGTGTTCAAGTACGATCTTCCCGCCTTCCTTGCAGGGCAGACACCGGCGCAGGAGCCGTTCATAGCGGTCTGCCCGACAACCGGCCAGATTTCCGAACAGGGAGCCTCACCCGAAACGGACATAGGCCTCGGCATTCGGGTATATAACCCCGCGCCTGAACACACCGGAAATGATGATCTTATGAGCATCATTCGGAAAATTTGCTTGCGCTTTGCGTCCAACCCTTATATCGGCAAGAAACACGAATGCAAATACCCTATTAAATGGACCCTAAGCGATACGTCCAGACATCCATACTACATCGGAGCGGTCGCCTTCAAAGCGGAAACCGCGCAACCGATTTATCAGGAGGTGCCTTCTATCAATGGCGAATGCTAACAATTCCCTGGTCTACATCGGCCCGACCATCCCCGGCGTTGCCTACAATGGCACGGCATACCTCAACGGCCTGCCGCCCGCATTCGAGGACGCAATCCGGGAAACCCCCATGTTGCGGCAGCTTCTGGTTACGCCCAGCGCCCGTCCGGATGCACAGGCGCAGATTTCTCAGCAAAGTGGCCGCTTCTATTCGATCTACAAGGCCGTGCAGACCAAGCTCGGCCAGAAGGGAGTGAAATAAATGCCTTTATATCATGGTGCATATTCCAGCGAAAAAAGCACCTCGCTGGTTAGCCCCGTAACCAGCAGCGCTGGCCTGCAGGTATATGTCGGCACGGCCCCCATCTACCTGACCAATGACCCCTCCGCCACGGTCGGAAAGCCCATCGTTTGCTATGATTTCGCCGCCTGCCAGCAGCAGCTGGGTTATTCGGACGATTTCAAGAACTTTACCCTTTGCGAAGCAATGGACGTCAACTTCCGCGTTTTCAATAATGCGCCGGTGATTTTTATCAACGTCCTGGACCCGAACAACAGCAAGCATGTCACGAAGAACGCAGAGGAAAGCCTGACGCTTTCGGAGGATGGTGTCGCCACCTATTCCAAGAAATATGTTCTTCTGGACAAGCTGACCGTCAAGGCCAACAGCAAAGAGCTGGTGCTGGGAACGGACTACATCACCGAGTTCATGGAAGGCGGCGGCCTGCGGATTACGCTGCTGGTTCAGAATCCCGTGGATAAAACCATCAAAGTGACCAGCACCTCCCTGAACCCGGAGAACGTAAGCACGACGGACATTGTCGGCGGCTATAACAGCGTGACCGGCGCAGAAACCGGCGTCGAGCTGATCCGCCGCATTTTTCCGCTCTACGGGCTGGTTCCCGGTAGCCTGCTGGCGCCCGGTTGGGCGTCCAATCCTACGGTCGCAGCAGCATTGACCGCAAAAACCAACGCCCTGAATGGCAACTTCAAGTGCATGTCCATTATTGACATTGCAGCGGATGCAAACGGCGCAACCGTCTACACGGACTGCAAGAAGGCAAAGACCGACCTCGGAGCAACGGACATTCGGACCATCGTTCTCTGGCCTATGGCCCAGATCGGCACGAAGAAATATCACCTTTCGACCATCTGCGGCGCCCTTTTGGCCAGCACCGACGCGGAACACGGTGATGTGCCCTATGATTCCCCCTCGAACCTGGCTGCCAAAATCACCGGCACCATTCTGGTGGATGGAACCCCGGTGCTGCTGGATCAGCAGCAGGCCAACGACATTCTGAACGCACAGGGCATTACTACCGCCATCAATTCCATTAACGGCTATGTGTTGTGGGGAAACTGCACCGCAGGCTATCCCGGCAACACCGACCCGAAAGATTATTGGATCAACTGCCGCAGAATGTTCAACTGGGACGCCAATAATTTTATTTTGACGTATTTCCAGCATGTTGACCGCAATTACAGCCGCCAGCTGGTCCGCACTATCGTGGACAGTAAGAACATGATCGGAAACGGGTATGTGGCAAAAGATTACATGGCCGCCTATAAATGCACCTTCCTGGACAGCGAGAACACGGAAACCGATATTATTTCCGGCCATCTTACTACGCATACCTATCTGGCGCCCTACGTCCCCGCGCAGTACATCGAGAACGTCGACGAGTTCGACGTGGAGGCGCTGAACGCAGCCCTGAAAGGAGAGTGACCCTGAGTGAAAGTAGTTCCTACTAAGCTGACCAAGTACAACGTGTACGACGACTTCACCCGCCTGGTCGGCATTGGCGACGAGGTAACGCTCCCCGATTTCGAGCCGCTCTCGGATACGGTATCCGGCGCAGCGTTCCTGGGTGAATTTGATGATCCTACCGTTGGTGCCTTTAGCAATATGAAGATGGATATTCCCTTCAATGCCCTCACCAGCGAAGCTCTGAACATGTTGGACATGTTGAAGGTAAAGACCATCACGCTGGCAGGCGTTGCCCAGTGCCTGGACGTGGAAGGAAACATTGTTTTCCTCCCGACCCGCGTCGTGATCCGTGGCCGTGGCGGTACGCTGAAAGGCGGATCGTTCAAGGCGGGCAGCGGCACCGGAACCAGCGCTTCCGTCACCATTTTGGCTATCACCATCGTGGTGAATGGCGAAACCGCAGTCGAGTTGGACAAGGTGAACCCCACCTACAAGCTCTGGGGCGTGGATCAGCTCGCGTACATCAAGGCAAATTGCTAAGGAGACTTTCTCATGAATGCACACATTTCTTCCGCACAGGAAACGCCGAAGCCCACCGCCGCTTATGAGGACCCCGCCCTGTATGGCGGCCTGGACGAACCGTCCCCCGCTGTTCCGTTCCCGGATGCAGATGCAGAGGACGAGGACGAAGACGAAGACCCGCTCGTTTTGGAGCTGACCGCTCCCTATACTTTCGGCGGCGCTACCTATGACAAGCTGGACCTTCACGGCCTGGAAAGTCTGAAGGCGGGCGACCTGAAGCGCACCGCAAAGCTGTACATGAAACTGCACCCGGCAGCAAACCCGGCCACGCTGGAAAGCAATTTGGAGTATACGTTCCTGATTGCCTCTCGTGTTCTGGCACAGCCGCTGGAATTTTTCGACAATCTCCCGGCGCGTGACGCCATTGCGCTGAAAACCTCCATCGTGGGTTTTTTGTACGGCGCGGATGGTACGGACTAACCCCCGAAGGGATCACAAAACTTTGCATCAGCCTTTCCGTGGCTCTGAGTTCCGACATTAAGAACCTGGAAAGTTCGCCGATTGACGAACTGGCCGACATGGCGAAGGTCTATAACGAATATATGGCGGAGGTGAAGGCGCAGAGTGGCCAAAAGCAGTAAGACTTATGAGCTTATGCTCAAAATTGGCGCCAAACAGGACAGCTCCCTGAAAAAAGCCTGCGCCGACGCTGACAAGAACCTGGCAAAACTCAACAAGAGCGCGAAGGCTGTCGGCAAGGTCGCCATTGCCGCCACCGGTGCAGCAGCTGCCGCCGTCGCCACGGCTGGCGTTGCGGCCGTGAAATCCGGCATTGACTACCAAAAGCAGCTGGCGAATGTTTCCACCCTGCTGACCGGAACCGAAGCGGAAATTTCAGCGAGAACGGCGGAAATCGGGAAGGGTATTCTAAAGGTATCCAACGACACCGGCGTTGAAACGGCAAACCTGACTGATGGTATGTATCAGGTCATTTCCGCATTCGGCGACAGTACCGATGCTATGAGCATCCTGGAAACATCGGCCAAAGCCGCCGCAGCAGGTAACGCCACCACCACGGACAGCGTCAACCTACTATCCGCGGTCATGAAAGGCTACAACGATGTAAGCGCAGAGTCCGCCCAAAAGGTGGCGGACCTCTCGTTTGCAACGGTACGCCTGGGCCAGACCAGCTTCAGCGAATTGGCGTCCAGCATCGGCAAAGTTGTCCCGCTATCTTCCGCGCTGGGTATTCAGCAAGAGGAATTGTACGGCGTATTTGCCACACTGACCGGCGTTACTGGCAGCACGGCAGAGGTCGCCACTCAGTACAAGGCCGTTTTGTCCGGACTAATGACGCCCTCCAAGAGCATGAGCGCCTCCCTGAAAAAACTGGGCTTCTCCACGGCAGATGCAGCCATCAAGAGCCTGGGCTTCCAGGGAACGCTGGAAGCATTGAAGGGCACCGTCCATGGCGACGAACAGGCCATGGCAAAGCTGTTCAGCTCCACCGAAGCACAGACCGCCGTGCTGGCCATGTGCGGAGCTCAGTCCGAGAACCTAACCAACAAGACCGCCGAAATGTACACGGCGACCGGCGCAGCGAATGCAGCGTTTGAAAAGCAAACTGACACCCTGGATTATGATATTCAGATGATTAAAAATCTGGGCGCCAACTTCCTGACGGAAATTGGAACCAAAATCATCCCGTATGTGAAGGACCTGGCCGACGCTGTTCTCCCCCGCGTACAATCCGGGCTGGAAGCCGCCGGAAGCTATACCACCGGGACCCTCATTCCGGCAGCGCAGCAGTCGGCCCAATGGGTCAGCGAACACCGCGTTCTTTTGGTGGCGCTGGCTGCCGGTATCACGGCAGCCGTTGTCGCCTATAAAGTGGCTACAACCGCAATGACCGCCTATAATGCCGTAATGGCTATTTATAAGGTAGTTTGCGCAGCCAGCGCAACGGGAACCTTCACGCTGGCCGGAGCTATGACCGCGCTGAACCTTCCTATGTTGGCAGTCGTGGCCGCTATCGGCCTGGTAGTGGCCGCAGGCGTCCTCATGTATAACAACTGGGACCTGGTAAAAGAAAAGGCCGGTGAGTTCGGAACCGGCGTCGTATCCATTTTTAAGGGCATGGCAAACGGGGTCATTGGTTTCATCAATGGTATCATTGGCGGCGTAAACTCGATGATTACCGCAATCAACGGCATTTCGCTCACTATTCCGAATTGGGTCCCCGGCGTCGGTGGAAGCAAAATCGGCTTCAATCTGGCGACCGTCCCCACCATCCCGGCGCTGGCCGCTGGCGGTATCGCAACCGCCCCCACAACGGCGCTGATCGGCGAAGGCGCAGAACCGGAAGCAGTCCTGCCGCTTTCTAAACTGGCCGATATGATTAAAGGCTATCTTGCCATCAACCAAAACGGCCAGCAGAACAGCGGCGCCGGAACCGGTGGCGAAGTTATCCATTTCTCCCCCGTGTTCCATTTTGCCGGAGGCGCAAACGCCCAGGAAGTCCGGCAGGCCGTAAAAATGTCGTTTGAGGAATTCAAGCGCTACTATCGGCAGCTCAAAGCAGAGGAAAGCCGCAAGGGTTTTGCTCCCGCGAAGTAACCGGAGGCCCAAAGAATGAGCGAAACGACTACGCAAGCAGATCTGACCTATACCACCAAACAAGGTGACATGTGGGACATGATCGCATATAAGGTATACGGCTCGGAGGAATACACCTCGTTTTTGATGCAGGCGAATTTCCCCCTGCTGGATATTTTTATTTTTGATGCCGGAACCATCGTAAACACCCCGGCGCTTCCCGAAAAGCCCGTTGTTACGACGGCACCGATCTGGAGGACATCATGAGCGCGAGAACCGCAACCGTCAATATCTTTGTCGATGGAAAAGCCATGGACAAAGAGCAGCGCAGCACGGTCACGAGCGTTACATATACGGACCCCGCAAGCGGCCAGGCTGACAGCTTGGACATTGCGGTGTCCGGCGGCGGAAACAAATGGATCACAGACTGGTATCCAGGAGAAGGCAAAGTGGTTTCGGCCACCATCGTTCTTTCGGACTGGGAACAGGAAGGCGCGCAGGACATCACGCTGGACTGCGGAAAGTTCATTCTGGACGAACCGAAGTTCTCCGGGTGGCCGGTATCCGGCACCCTCTCGGCAGTATCCACCCCTGCAAACAAGGGGTTCAGCAAAACCGAAAGAACCAAGACCTGGGAAAATGTCACGCTGAAAGAAATTGGAAAGAATATTGCAGACCGGGCAGGCATTACGCTGGCCTGGGATGTTTCCGGCAGTAGTTTTTCCATTTCCAGCGTGGAGCAATCCAAAAAAGCTGACTGCGAATTTTTCACCGAATTGTGCAACAACTACGGATTGCAGGTCAAGGTTTACTCCCATAAGCTCGTGGTCTACGACCGCGAAGCATACAAGAAGAAGGCCGTTGTTGATACCGTAGACGCTTCAGAATTTGCCAGCTGGGACGGTGGCCCGTCTATGTCGGAGGTTTATACAGGAGGAGAATACACCTACACCAGCCCACAAACCAGCAAGAAAATTGTGGCGAAGGTTGGGGGCGGTGATAAAATCCTGAAAAAGTCCGGCAAGGCCGACAGTGCAGCGGATGCAGAACGTAAAATCAAAGCCTTGGTGAGCAATGCAAACCATGGACACATCAAGCTCAATTTTGAAATGATGGGCAACGCAAAGTGGATTTCTACGCAGTGTATCCAGGTCAACGGCCTGGGCGTTTTGAGCGGGAAATATTACCTCGACAGCGTATCAAATAAAGTAGACGGGAGCGGCGGCAGCACGGTATCTGTCGAAGCCTCCCTGGTAGAGTAAAGGAGAGCAGCGAATGGACAGCAACGAAATTCGCGTCGGAAAAATCTCCTCGGTAGATTACCCAAGCGGAACCGTCCGCGTGGTCTACGAGGATCAGGACGACGCAGTTACACGCCCCATCCCGCTGCTCTCTTTTGAGTATTTGATGCCGGAAGTTGACGACATGGTTCTGGTTCTGCACCTTTCCAACGGTACAGAAGCAGGCATTGTCATTGGGCGTCCCTGGTCAGATCAGCGAGTTCCGCCGGAGAACGGGAAAGGCTTATACCGAAAAGATTTCCACAATGAGGTCGGAAAAGCATTTCTTCGGTTTAGCGAAAAGGACAGCGAAACCATGACGCTGCACGTCAAAAATCTCGTAATTGAGGCAGAGAACGTCACCGCCAAAGCAGAAAAAGACATCGTCCTGGACGCAACCGGAAATGTGACCATCAAGGCCGCCGGGAAAATTTCCGCTGCCGCAGCCGGAGCATTTACCGCGAAGGGATCCTCTGCGACCATTGACGCCCCCACAACTTCCGTCACTGGCAGCATGACCGTCGCCCAGGATGCAACCGCAAGTGGCATTTCCGTGGCGCATCATACCCACGCCACACCGCACGGCACGTCTGGCCCGCCGTTGTAAAGGAGATTTTAAGTGATCGGAACATTTGGAACCTCTATCATTTTTGAGGTAAGCGAGGACCATGTCCTTGCATTCAAAAAGCTGACCCAGGATGTAAAAGGGCGCTGGGCGTCCCACGAAACTCTCGGAGCGAAGCCAAAGAAAGAATTTCTGGGTGCGGATGCACGAGAAGGCGCTCTGGAAATCTATCTCTCTGCCGGCCTTGGGGTTCGCCCGCGTACAACATTGCAGGCCCTGGAAAAGATGGTGGAGAGCGGCGCCACTGAATACCTCATCATTGGAGATATGCCGCTGAGCGAAAACAAGTACGCCATCACAGCCGTTTCGGAAGCCTGGAACATGGTTTATAATGACGGATCACTTGTGAAAGCCACGGTGTCAATTACATTGGAGGAATACCCAACATGAGTTCCCTTCTTGACCTGGCAAACAGTGAATTTGAGTATGAGGGTCAAGCCTCATACGACCGGAAGCAGAACCTTCTCCAACAGCTGCGCCTCTTGACGTCAACCAGGAAAGGGAGCGTTCCGCTTGACCGGGATCTGGGCCTGGATTTCAGTTTTGTTGACCGGCCCATTGGAGTGGTTCGCAGCCTCTACGCTGCACAGATCACCGAAGCAATATCAAAATACATTCCGTCGCTGAAAATCGTAGAGATCAAGTGGAGCGGCGGTGCAGATGGTCACTTTTATCCGAGGGTGGTGGTATCAGATGCTGGATAGTATCAAAAATATGCCTGATGTTTCCTTCATTGACGGCAAAACAGTTACCGACATTCGCGGTGAGATGGTGGAGGATTATGAAGCTTATGTCACGAAGGCCACCGGCAACAAAGTAAAGTTGTCCAGAGTTTCCCGTGACAGAATGATTTTATACGCCTGTGCGAATGCTATTCACCAGGGCTTCCAGTATACAGACCGGGCCGGGAAAATGAATTTTCTTAAATGGTCCTATTCTGATTTTTTGGATCACCTGGGCAAGTTCCGCCGCGTAACCAGGAACCCCGCCAGTGCAGCCACCACAACGCTGCGTTTCACGATTTCGACCGTCCGAGCATCGGCGACGCCCATTCCGCAGGGAACCCGCGCAGCCGCCCTGAATTCCATTTTCTTTGCCACTGACGAATATGCAGAGATACCGGCAAAAGCGTCCTATATTGACGTTCCGGCGACTTGTGTTGAAGTTGGCAGCGCCGGAAACAGCCTCGCCGCCGGTGAGGTTTCCGAAATCGTTGATCCGCTCCCCTACATCAAGAGCGTTGCCAACATTTCGGAAACAGAGGGCGGCGCAGACATCGAAAGTGATGAATCTTACCAGGAGCGTATCTGGCTGGCCCCTGAGTCCTACTCCGTAGCAGGCCCGGAAGGCGCCTATAAATACTGGGCTAAAACCTATTCAAGCGCCATCGGCGACGTTGTAGCAAACAGCGACCAGGCGGCAGGAGAAGTGGACATTGCTTTTCTGCTTTCTGATGGTTCTATTCCCGGCCCGGAAACCATTTCCGGGCTGCAGGAGTTCCTGAAGAATGACGGTATCCGCCCGCTGACGGATAAAGTCGTGGTGTCCTCCCCGGCAGAAGTCAAATACTCCATTTCGCTGACGTACTACATCGACCGCAGCAACGCAACGACCGCAGTGTCCATCCAGACGGCAGTTGATGCAGCGGTTCAAGACTACATCCTCTGGCAGCGCAAAATTGGTCGGGATATTAACCCCTCCAAGCTGGTTTCCCTGATTATGGCCGCAGGCGCTAAGCGCGTAGACATCACCTCTCCCGCCTATATCAAAGTTGGGGATGCAGCAGTCGCCCTGTTGACCGGAACCGTCACGGCGAACTATGGAGGACTGGAAGATGATTAAAATTCAGGACATCCAGCCCGCCGACATTCTCCCGGAGGGATTGCGGGACGACGTAAGCGCCCTGGGCATTGCCTACGCGGTCTGCCGCCAAATTGAGAAATGGTGTGTGTTCAATGACGGGATCATGATTTATTACATGATTGCATCCCTGCCGGACGAAATCCTGGATCTCATGGCCGCCGAGTATCGAACCCCGGCATACAGCACGAAATACAGCACCGACGTGAAAAGAACCTTGATCGCCGATACTATGCTGTACTTCATGAAGCTGGGAACGCCCATGGCAGTGCGCCGGATTATAACTTCTATCTTCCAAAGCGGCACCGTTTCGGAATGGTTCGAGTATGGCGGCGAACCGCATCATTTCCGCATCAACATTTCAAACCCTAATGTTGGGCCAAACGACCTGGACGAATTTGTGCGGCAGCTTCGGAGCGTAAAGCGCCTTTCTTCCTGGCTGGATAGTATTTCCAGTAAATTGGATATTGAAGCCGCCACCATCGGCGTCGGGCATTGGATACACACCGGCGATTTTATCCGCCTAAACCCGATGATCGTCGAAGATGTAGCTCGTCAGATTACCGGCACAACATACACCGGAATTGCCTTGTCCACCATTGACCATGTGACCGTTCCGGCAGAATAGGAGGGATAAACAAAAATGTTCAATGCCCCGGTATTTACCACGGCAGGCAAAGCCCTGCTTACCCGGAATATTTCCGGTGAACAGATCAAGTTCACCACTATTCAGATGGGAAGCGGATACATTTCGGGGTCCATCGACGCAATGACGGCACTTGTAAAGGTAGAAGCCACAGTTTCGGCCAGCGCCAAAAACGAAGATGGACAGTATGTCAATGTTTCCGCAGCCTTCACAAACCAGGGTCTGGAAAACGGCTTCTATTGGCGAGAAATTGGCGTCTTTGCAGCAAATCCGAGTTTCCCGGATGACCGCTCAAAAGATATTCTCTATTGCTATCAAAACGCATACGACACCGCCGAGTTTATCCCGCCCCCGTCGGCCGCAACGATTGAGAAGGGTATCTCTATTCCGATTATCGTCGGCGATGCCTCCAAGGTCTCGGCTATCCTGGACAAGACCCTCGTTCTGGCCACGCAGAAAGACTTGGAGGATCATAACAAGAACCCGAACGCACACGGGCCTTTTTATGAGAAGATCCAGAATTGGGTCAAGGAACAGCTCAAAAACTTCACCGGAATGGTCAAGACCATCAACGGCGGCAAGCCGGACGAAAGCGGAAACATTAATCTGGATTTCATGCCCAAGAGCGGCGGCACATTCACCGGGCGAATCAATTTTTTCAGTGGCGCTTATTTCATTGACAGCAGCAGCCAGAACGGCGGCAACGCTGCTCTGAGAAACCTGACCACAACCGGCACCATTTCCAGCACCGGAAACATTCATTCCGGCGGGAACATCGACGCCACCGGATATGTCACCGGCGCCAAGACCTACCACGGCGTTTATAACGATTATGCAGAGCTGTTCCCCAGAGGCGAAGAAACCAGGCCTGGTGACATTATTGCCCTCGACCTGGACAGCCAGAAGGAGCGCTATGTGAAAGCGACCCGCGCCTCCCGCAGAGTTGTGGGCGTCCACAGTGACGAGTTTGCAACGCTGATTGGAGGAAATACGCCGACGGACGGCAGCGACCTTCTTGCTGCAAATGAAAAAGATTTTATTCCCGTATCGCTGGCGGGCCGCGTGAGAACGTGGGTCATTGGCCCGGTACATACCGGCGACCTCATCATACCTTCCACGACCCCCGGCGTTGGATGTGCACCGCAAGCCTGCACTTCGCCGGTGCAGACACAGGTGGTTGGATATGCGGTCGAAGGCGACGACAGAACCGACCTGCGGCGCATTCGCATTAGAATTGGAGGCTGACCAATGGCAAATCAAGGTGAATTTATTACGGCAGCCGAGTTTCTCAATTTGAAGGCAGCCCTTCAAACCGAGGTACAGCGCCGCAGCAACAGCAGGTCCGTTGGTTCAATGGCAACCTATGCAGGCAGTGCTTACCAGTATACCGAACCGCCCAACAAGGACACCGTCGAATTCAAGTCGGAGCATATAGAAAAGATCACAAGGCCCCTGGACGCCATCACCGGCGGAAGCCTGACCCCGGAAGCGGGTGGATATGTGGACGCTAACACCCTGGACGCCGCAGCGCTGAAAGTTTCGGAATTGAGCGGCAAGAGCCTCACAGCAGCCACCCAGAACGAGACTGGCTGCGCCGCGAGCTGCTCCGGCCTTTGTTATACCGGCTGCTATTCAGCTTGTACCGGATGCACGGGAACGTGCCAAGGAACGTGCCAAGGAAGCTGTTTGACGACTTGCACCGGCGGGTGCAAAAACCAATGCACAAGCTGCGGCGGAAGCTGCTCCAATAATTGTACCAGCGGCTGTTCCGGTGGATGCAAAAATACCTGTTCTGGCAGCTGTTCCGGCGGGTGCTATACCGAGTGCAACAGCTGCGGCGGAAGTTGCTCAAATGATTGCGACAGCAGCTGCTCCGGCGATTGCACCGACGACTGCGAGGCCTGCAAGCGCAGCTGCCAGGCAGGATGTTCACAAGACGGCTGTACCGGCACCTGTTCCGTCACTTGCGGCGACGAAGCTGCCTGCCACGGCAGCTGTTCCGGTGGATGCAGCGGCGGGTGTTCGAGCTGCAGCGGCAGTTTTCTTTGGTAATGGAGGTTGGTATTTATGTCTGTTGCAAATATTGCCCCAGCCAGCGCCCCGGAATTTCAGTCCTACGACCGGCACGAGTGCCTTTATAAATTCCTCATGATGAAGCCTTTTAGTGCCGCAGATTTCACAAAGGAAATGAAGCTGTTCCCCAAAGACGGGCGCTTTTTCAATTCCCTTTGCTACATGGGAGTTTATAAGAATACCGGGATCACCGATTTTTCCGCATGGCTTGCGGAATGTACGACCGCAGTCAAAAGCATTGCGTCGGCCTGCGGGCGCATCCTTCGGAGCGACGCGGAACGGGATTTATACGCCTGGGGCTTGGCGGTGCATACCTTCGTTTTTGATGATACGCATTCCCAGCTGCCCATTGATGAAGAGCTCCTGTTCAGAATTTTTGACATTCCGCCCAACACAGAAGAAGCCCTCTGGGCGCTGTATCAGGTCGGCGCAGCAGCCTTGGACAAGATGGAGTATACCCCGCGAGAGGGCCGAAACCTTGCTCTGTTCACCCGCCTGCTGATGGAAACCCTCCGGATCAAAGATGATTTCGAGGCTCTCAAAACAGTTCACTATGATACCGAGAAAGGAATTATCAATTATGGCTGAAAGTACATTCCGGCTGACCGAAAAGGAAAGCCTGACGGTTGAGCGCCTTAGTTACATCTATGAGAGCAACAAAGCCGTCGCAACTATTTTGTCCCGTGAACTGGCGGACGCAGAGAACCCGGACGCAAAAGAAATGTTGCGTGAGGTATGCAACTCCTGCCGTGCATCCTTCCTGGAAATGCGCGTGGCGCAGGACATGGTTCTCAGTTCCCGGATTGATGATTTCTATTCTAAGCGGGTAGAGTTTGCCTTCGATTTCAAGGCGCAGGAGGTGCACTGCAAATCCTTTTATGCAGCAGGTCATCGAAGCAAAAATCAATTCGGTGAAACGCCTGCGTGACAGTCGGACCGGCAGCCGATATCTAAAGGAATTTTTAAAAGAACTGGAAAGCATCCCCGATCAGCTTTGCATTGACACCGCCACATGGGATGGTTTCGAAAAATATTTTGACCTAGAAGTTCTTGTACAGTTGCAGACTTTAAAAATGAAAGTCGAAAAAATCACCGATCCTGATACAAGAAGCATTGCCTTGATTCTTTTGGCTTCTGTTACCGTCAGAGCTTCCAAAATGATTCGGCAAGGTGATCTGCGTTTTGCCAAAGCGAACGAAAAAAAGCCGGATGATAAAAATATTTTTGCAAATTTTATCACAAAAATCAAAACAGCTATTGAAGACATTGAAAATGACGCTTGTCATCCCCGCGTCGAAACCATTCGGTTGGCAGAAGATGCCAGAGATATTGTAATGGAGAACAAAATTGATTGCGTCATTACATCTCCGCCCTATTTGAATGGAACAAACTATATCAGAAACACAAAACTGGAGTTGAAGCTCACAGATCACATTGTCACGGAAAAAGATTTGCCGATGTTTCACTCAAAGGGGATCATTGCAGGAATCAATAATGTATCCTCCCGCATGGCTCCTTTTGAAGTTCCAGAAATCATACGTCCATACATCGAAAAACTGATCCCAGTTGCCTACGATAAGCGTATTCCAATCATGGTTGCAGGTTATTTTCATGATATGAAAGCCGTAATTGAACGCCTGTCCCATGCAATGAAAGACAGTGGATATTTCATTATGGATATCGGAGATTCCCAGTTTGCTGGTGTCCATATTCCCACGCACGAAATACTCGTCAAAATTTGCGAATCATATGGATTTCAATTATATGACGACGTCATTTTAAGGGAACGTCGGTCAAAAAATGGGATGGTCCTTTCGCAGCGGTTATTAAAATTCCGCCTTCATAAAAAGACCTCTCCATACGAAGTTTTTCGCAGTGAAGCGCAGAATTTCATGCGTACTCTACCGTACAAATCCGAGCCATATTCGGGACGAAATTGGGGGCATCCCTGGCATTCCCTGTGTTCCTATCATGGAAAGATGAAACCTGCAATCGCTCATTTTCTGGTGGAGCAGTTCACTGAGCCCGGAGATACGGTTGTGGATCCATTATGCGGTGTTGGTACAATTCCTTTGGAAGCGTGCCTTCAAAACAGGATTGGAATTGGAAATGATTTAAGTGAGCTTGCTTTTTGTGTGTCAAAAGCAAAACTTGAAAAGCCCGATGAAACGAACTGCCTTCAGGTTTTGAATGCATTACATTCTTATATCACACGGGAAAAACAAAGCTCCACCATTGAGGCACAGCTTGAAAAATACAAAAGCTTTGGCTTTAATGGAAAGCTGCCGGACTATTTTCACCAAGACACTTTCCGAGAGATCCTTTGTGCACGAAACTATTTTGCGCCCCGGATCAAAACGCTGTCTTCTGCAGAGGCAATGGTTTTTTCCTGCTTGCTGCATATACTTCATGGCAACAGACCCTATGCCCTTTCTCGAAATTCGCATCCGCTTACTCCGTATGCTCCTACTGGTGAGTTTGTGTATAAGAATGTCGTCGAGCACATAAAAGAGATGCCCATAATAAGACACAACTTTTCCATCTTCAATTTTCAGGCCTTCGAGATCCGCCGCCTTTAAATCCGCATAGTTTTGTATTGTATACGCTCTAAAAGTCGAGTGCACACAGGGGGCACGTTTTTTGCAATGCAGCGAAAAGCTCAACGTCTTCAGTTCATTATCCATATTGATCGGCAAGTATCGCCCACAACGGTTGCAGCTTTTTTCAACAACGCGTCTTCCCTCGATAAATTCTTGCCTAGAGATAAGATAACGGCCAATTGGCAGATCAGAACGCAGATAATATAGATAGGGCACATGCATATTTGTTTTCTGGTAAAAACTCACTGCACAAGATGTATCCTGGAATTCCTCTTTCGATACCACGTCTAAATCAAAAGCGGTAAAATCAAAAATGCTGCCTTGTTTACTTGATATTGTCATTCTGACAGCAATGCCCTGAAACTGCGAAGCCTTGTTGATCAGTTGCTCTGCATGAATGCCAATGCTGGCCCAACTATCAGGTTCCAGTATCCACTTCTCCTTACCACTAAAAGTATACCGGACCCCCTCATAGTTATAGCTTATTTCCAGCGAAATCACTGCTTTTTCAGAAGAACAAACATATCCTCCAAAAGCAATCATTGAAATTTCTTTTTCAAAAAGTTCAACAACATCAAGCGCTGGGCGAGAAAATATAAATGTTGTGGTATCGCCTTTGGCAACATAGCGTTCTGCGTGGAGGATGCGGCATTCTCCACCGGTTGTTTCATTGCAGGCATGATACCCGCTTTTACGTGTTGTCTCCCGACGATGATAGGTTCGAAAGTCCTTTTGAGCCATCTGCATACTCTCCTTCCAAATCGTCAAACAGTTTGCTCAGAGGCGCCTCTAGTCCCTCTGCAATTTTTTGAATATTTCTGATCGAGATATTTCTTTTGCCAGCTTCTACCGATGCAAGATAGGTTCTATCCATGCCAATCAACAATGCAAACTTCTCTTGACTTAAGCCCTTTTCGGTCCGTAACTGCCGGACCTTCTTCCCGAATGCTTTTTGAACGTCCAAAAGTATCTCCTCTCCATGAAGATCATACGATCATTATTGTAATGAGTATATAGCGGCCGATGCAAATAAGGCAACGGATTATGAGCAACATTTTCTATCTGTTCCCACCTGTCCCAGCTCCCAAAAAAGAGAAGCAGCAAATAACTTTTGATATACAAAAAGGGCGGCGCACCGTTTGGTGCGCCGCCCTTTTCCTTTACCAGTGAATCGAACTGGCTCAGGCCCCATCGGGATGAAGCGATGGGCGTGATGAAGGAGAAAATAAATATGGGTATGAGGTCAGCTTTGGAAACGCGGGACTGGTTCAGAACAAAAGCCGCCCTGCTGCGCCGACGACCAGCAGCAATGCCGGATACGCCAGATAATCGACGATGCGGTTTTCCGGGCCTTTTTCACCGTTGTAAAAGTGAATGGCCAGAAAGCCCATCGGCGCAGCCATGAAGAACAGCGAGAAGATGCAGCACAGGATGGACACTGCCGAGCCCACAAGGCTCTGGAAGGAGCCTTTGCCCCGGAACGCCCACAGCGCGGCGAAAAGGACCACCGTGCTGTTTCCATACCGGATGGACAGCATGGAACACCAGATGACTGCTGCAGCCGTTACCAGGACCCGGAGCAGCAGATGCGGTGCATTCTTCTCCGGGAATTTCTGGTACAGGTAGACCATCACCAGACAGACCACCAGCCCGAACACCGGGTTGCGGGAGGTCGTGTCCAGCAGTTTCCCACTGGTCGCCAGGTTATACGGCAGTTCGCTCAGAACCGCCAGGCCTGCAACACGCAGCGCATAATTCCGCAGGCTGGACGTGTGCTCTACCCCTTCCACCAGCAAAAAGGCGAAGATGGGCACAGCACAGGTCTCCATGGCCTGCAGGACCAGCGCCAGCGTTGCATACAGCATCGCTGCGCGGGAGGTCTGCATCTGCTCCAGCAGCTGCCCGAAACTGACAGCGCCCAGGTTCAGCAGACCGTTCTGCAGGATGCTTTTGCCCAGCATCCCGGCCAGAAGAAAGAACATCCCCCATGTCCGCAGCCCATTGCTGCTGATGCCGGAAGATCGTTTCCTGACAGTTTCCATAGGGGTGTTCTCCTTTCCGGGTGCATCGGACGGGGCAGCCCGGGCATCAGCCCTTGACTGCGCCGCTCATTGCCTCCTGATAGAATTTCTGGGTGATCATGAACAGGATCGCGATGGGGATGGACACCAGCACCGCGCCTGCGCAGAAGCGGACGAACCAGGCATCGACGTATTCCTTTTCCAGCATGCTCCACAGGCCGATGGAGACCGTGAAGTACTGCGAATTGGTACGGCAGATGACCTTTGCGAACACGAAGTCCACCCAGGGTGCCATGAACGAGGTGATGATCTGATACACGATCATGGGCTTGCTCAGCGGCAGCGTGATCTTGGTGAAGATCTGCCAGCGGGTGCAGCCGTCCAGGGTGGCGGCCTCATCCAGCGCCTTCGGGATGGTATCCATAAAGCCCTTCATCACGAAGAAGCCGGTACCGGAACCCGACGAGAAGCAGATGATCAGTGCCAGCGGGATGCGGTTGCCCTCGGTCATGCCCAGCGCCTTCAGGATGAAGTAGACGGCGATCATGGTCATGAAGCCCGGGAACAGGTTCAGGATCATCGCCATGTTCATGTAAGGCTTGCGCATCTTCCACTTCAGGCGGCTGGTGCAGTACGCCACACTCAGCACGAAGAAGGTGGAGATGACGCAGGTGCAGCAGGCGATGAAGAAGGTGTTCATGAACATCCGGGGGAAGTTCATGACGTCAAACTGCGTGAACAGCGCCTTGTAGTTGTTCACGGTGTAGGCCTTGGGCAGGAAGGTCGAGATGAACTGGCCCTTGCCGTCACGGAAGGACTGCATCACCAGCCAGAAGAACGGGATCAGCCAGATGACGCTCAGCACGATCAGGAAGATATACGTAATAATATCGCCCATCACGCGCTTGGCGTGCATTCCGCCGTCTTTGATTTTGTTCGACATTACTTGAATCCCTCCTCATCCTTGTACGAGCCGCTGGAACGATAGGTGACCAGAGACACAATGGACAGCACCACAAAGGTGAAGATGCCAATGACGGCTGCCAGATTGTACTTCTGCTGATCGACCGACAGCTTGTACAGCCAGGTGACAAGCAGATCGGTCCCGCCTGCAGAGTTGCCGACATACATCGGCTCGCCGCGGGTCAGCAGGTAGATGACGTTGAAGTTGTTGATGTTGCCCGTGAACTGGGTGATGAGGTAGGGCGTCATGACGAACAGCATGTAGGGCAGCGTGATGTTGGTGAACTGCTGGAAGGCGTTTGCACCGTCGATGCGGGCAGACTCATACTGGTCGGCGGGGATGTTCTGCAGAATGCCCGTGACCTGCATGATGGTATACGGGATGCCGACCCACAGGTTGACGACGATGACCAGCACGCGGGCCCAGGTCACATTCTCCAGGAAGGGCAGGCGCTGGCTGATCCAGCCCGCATTGAGCAGCATCTTGTTCACGATGCCTTCGGGCTGCACCATCGAGCGGACGACCATCAGGGAAACGAACTGCGGCACAGCGATCGTCATGGACAGGCAGCCGCGCCAGAAGCTCTTGAACTTGATGGCCGGGCGGTTGATGATGAGCGCCACGATCGTGCCAAGGAAGAAGTTCAGGAAGGTTGCAAAGAACGCCCAGATCAGCGTCCAGAGCAGCACGCTGCCGAACTGCTTGCCGATGACCGACGAGGAGTCAAAGATGGTCATGAAGTTCTTCAGGCCCACCCAGTCGAACAGGACCAGGTGATCGCCCTCTTTGGAGTAGTTGGTGAACGCCATGCTCATCATGTAGAGCAGCGGCAGGATGGTGAAGATCACAAGGCAGGCCATCGGCGGGGTCATCAGCAGCATGTGGACGTTTTCGTCCAGCAGACTGCGCAGCTGCTCTTTGAAGTTGGGCACATGTTCGCCCATCTTCTTCAGAGCGGCGGCGCGGTAGCCGCTGCGGACAGAGGACTGCCAGACCAGGACCAGCAGCACCACGACGCACAGCGAAGCGATGCCGTACAGCAGGATCAGCTGGGACTGGTCGCCTGCAACGTACTCGTAGACGAAGGTCTTTTCGTTGAACACCTTCTGCTGCTCGCGCCAGCCAAGGCTGGGCAGCATCGAGATCCAATACAGGCCACCATTGGGGACTGCCAGAAAAACGATCACGCCAATCTCAACCGCCAGATAGATCAGACCCATGATCAGCTGGCCGTTCAGGATATTGGCCAGGCCCATGATGAGGCAGGAAGCCCACACCACCGGCCCACCGTTTTTCAGCGCAATGGACAAAGAATCCGGGATCTTCGGTTTGCGCTGGGGTTCGGTGTTCGTCAATGTTTTTGGCACATGATCATCTCCTTCAGCCAAATTCATGGGTTACATGCTGGCGTTGTTCAGAGCATTGTTGTAAGCCTCGGTCTTCTCAGCTGCGTTGTCCAGAGTGACCTCGCCGCTGACGATAGCCTTGCCCATGTTCTCGGAAGGAGTCCAGTAGCTGCCCATCTCCGGCAGAGTAGCCTGCAGCACGGAGGTGTTGGCGATGGTGTTGGCCTGTGCCATTGCAACGATATCGGCAGAAACGGTTGCGTCGTTGCTCAGAGCGTTGGAGGTGGGCACGATGCCGCGCATCTCATAGTGAGCCTTCTGAGCCTCAGCAGAACCCAGGTAGACGGCCAGAGCAACAGCAGCCTGCATGTTCTGGCAGTTGGGGTTGACACCGATGGCCTTGGAGCCTGCGAAGGAACGCATCTGCTTTGCTTCGCCGTCGATGGTGATGGTGGGCAGCTGGGTCGCACCGAAGTTGTCGCCCAGAGCTTCCTTGACAGCCTCGGCATTCCAGGTGCCGGAGAAGATGGCGTTGACGGTGCCCTCACGCAGGCCGGACAGGCCGGAACCGTCGGCGTCCACAGAGAAGTTTGCGTTGTTGTACAGGTTCACCAGATACTTGGTAACTGCAACGGCCTTGTCGCCGCCGAAGTCGAAGCCGGCGTCGGCATCCATGCCGCTCTCACCGAAGATGGTGCAGCCGTTTGCGTAGTAGAAAGCTGCGATGTACCAGGAGTCGGTCAGGGGGAATGCGACCTTGCCCTTCTCCAGCATGGTGTCCAGAGACTTCACGTCGTCCTCGCTGAAGACGGAGGTGTCATAGTACATGAACCAGGTGTTGCCGGTGAAAGGCACGCCGTACACGCCGCCGTCGGTGCTGGTGACAGACTCGATCATGGTATCGGGGTTGTCGTTCAGGACCTCATCCAGGTAGCTGCCGCCCAGCTGTGCAATGGCGTTTGCCTGCACCAGGGTGCCCAGCTGGTCGTTTGCGAACATGTAGACGTCGGCAGCTGTGGAGACGTCCTGGGTGACGTTCTTGCTTGCGTCGCCCTCGGGGCAGACCTCATAGGTGAAGGTGATGTTCCACTCGGGGTGTGCATCGTTGAACTGCTCGCACATGGTGGGCAGCCAGCTGCTGGAATCCACCTGATCTTCCTGGGGGCCCCAGACCTTCAGGGCAACGTCCTGCACCTCAACGGAAGCAGCCTCGGAGCTGCCGGCTGCTGCAGAAGAAGCAGTGCTGGAGCTGCTGCCGCCGCAGGCGGTCAGAGCAGTTGCTGCGGCCAGAGTGCCGCAAACGGCCAGGAACGAACGACGCGAGATCTTTTTCATAATTTTTCTCCTCCATAAAATAAATGTTATTCAATACAGCGGTTGCTGTTCGAAACAAAGTTTATCCGTTCAGGATATCCCAGTTGACGCGGCCGGTGCGCTTCGTCAGCGCCATCAGCTCGTCGGCAAGGGCGTCGGTCACCTGACCGGGCGCAAGGCGCCAGCGCCAGTTGAAGCCCACGGTGCCCGGCTGGTTCATGCGGGCCTCGTTGCCCAGGCCCAGGTAGTCCTGAATGGGGATGATGCACTCCTTTTTGATCAGCATCCATGCCTCATAGGGGCGAATGGTCTGGACAGACGGTTCTTTGTAGTTGGAGACAAGGCACTCCGCGCCGCGGTATTCCGCCGGGAAGTCGAAGGAAGCTTCGCGCCCGGAGAAGTTGCAGACCACCAGCAGGTGCTCCGTTTCGGTGTCGCGGGTGTAGGCGAACAGCTGCTCGTCCTCGGGGCACAGCAGCGTGAACCGCCCATCCCGGAAGACCGGCAGCTCCTTGCGCAGGGCAATGAGCTTTTTGTAATAGCAGAAGATGGAATCCGGGTCGGCCAGAGCAGCCTCGGCATTGATGACGGTGTGGTTCTCGTTCACGGGCAGCCAGGGCGTGCCGGTGGTGAAACCTGCGTTCTCCCCTGCCGTCCACTGCATGGGGGTGCGGGCGTTGTCGCGGCCGCGGGCCCAGATGGACTGCATGACGCTCTCGGGCGAGTCGCCGCGCTCTGTCCGCTCTTTGTACATGTTGTGGATCTCCAGATCCTGATACTGTTCCAGCGGCAGGCGGATGTTCGTCATGCCGAGCTCCTCGCCCTGGTAGATGTAGGGCGTGCCCTGCAGGCCGTAAAGCATGGTGGCCAGCATTTTGGCCGACTCCACGCGGTACTCTTTGTCGTTGCCCCAGCGGGAAACGATGCGGGGCAGATCGTGGTTGTTGAAGAACAGGCTGTTCCAGCCGCAGCCGTACAGCTCCTGCTGCCAGCGGCGCAGGCATTCCTTCAGGCGGGGCAGCTCCAGCGGGATCATATCCCACTTGTCCTTGCCCGGCTCCTGGTCGAGACCGATGTGCTCGAACTGGAACACCATGCTCAGCTCGCTGCCGTCCGGCGCGCTGTAGCGCTTGGCGCGTTCGGTGTCTGCACCCCACGCTTCGCCCACCGTCACCAGACCTTCGTCGGTGAGAACGTTCTCGGAAATGCCGCGCAGATATTCATGCAGCCGCGGGCCGTTGATGGTGATATCCTTGTCCGGCTCTTTCGCGATCTGGTCAATGACGTCCAGGCGGAAGCCTGCCACGCCTTTCTTGACCCAGAACTTCATCACATCGTAAAGTTCTTGCCGCAGTTTCGGGTTTTCCCAGTTCATATCCGGCTGTTCCGGCGCGAACTGGTGGAAGTACCACTGGCCGATCTCCGGCACATAGGTCCATGCCGAACCGCCGAAGACGCTGCGCATCCCGCTGGGCGGGCAGTCCGGCGTGCCGTCCCGCCAGAGGAAGTAATCGTGATAGGGGTTCTCGCGGGAGCTTTTTGCCGCCCGGAACCAGCGGTGCTGGTCCGAACAGTGGTTCAGGGTCAGGTCGATGAGGATGCCGATGCCCCGCTTTTTGCTCTCGGCAATGAGCTCGTCCATGTCCGCCATGGTGCCGAAGCTCGGCTCGATGGCGCAGAAGTCCGAGATATCGTAGCCATTGTCCACCTGCGGCGATGCGCAGATGGGGCACAGCCAGATGGCATCCACACCCAGCGTTTCGAGGTAATCCAGATGCGAGAGGATGCCCTGCAGATCGCCGGTGCCGCTGCCGGTCGTATCCTGAAAGCTCTTGGGATACAGTTCATAGAACACGGCCGATTTCCACCAGCCGCAGCGGCTCTTATCAAGTACCGCTCGTTCCATGTTTTCCTCCTGCACCTTCGATCCTTTCCAGCGCCGCATAGACCCGCAGCATCTCGCCGACGCTCCATGCCTGCGCAAAGCAGCCTTTGCTTTCCGCCGGGAAGTCGCCGCTGTAGATCTCGGGCAGCTGGCCGATGCAGCCTTCCCGCAGCATGGGAAGCACCGCGTCCAGCTCTCGGCGGACCTGTGCAGCCGCTTCCGGGGTGTTGTTGTGTACCTTTAAATAAGCCCGATAATAGGCACCCAGCGGGAACACCCACACCGTTCCCTGGTGATACGCCAGGTCACGCGCAAGCTGTTCGCCGCCGTAGCTGCCGTGGTACTGCGGGTCTTCCGGCGAGAGCGTCCGCAGCCCGCAGGGCGTGTAGAGCTGCCGGTAGACCGTCTCCACCACGTTCTTTTCCTGTTCGGGAGACAGCGCGGAGAAGGACATCGACACCGCCCAGATCTGGTTGCAGCGGATCTGCTCGTCGGCGTCCGTGCCCGAGAGCACGTCCTTCAGGTATCCCTTCTCCGGCATGTAGAATTTTTCTGCGAAAGAGCGCTTCACCTTTTCGGCCAGCTGCTCGTAGTCGGCTTCTTTTCCCAGCTGCTTGGCAAACGCCGCCATGATCGCAAGGGCGTTGTACCAGTAAGCGTTGACCTCCACCGGTTTGCCGTGGCGGGGCGTCGGCAGGATGCCGTTCACACACACATCCATCCAGGTCACCTGATCCAGCCCTTCACCGGCGGTGATGAGCCCATCCGCATCCATCCGGATGCCGTGGTGGGTCCCCTTCCGGTAAGCCGCGATGATGCGTTCCATCACCGGGTAGGCTTCGTGCAGGAATGCGCGGTCGCCGCTGCGCTGAATGTACAGCCACACTCCTTCCATGAGAAGGAGCGCCGCGTCCACGGTGTTGTACATCGGCTTCTGTGCGCCCTCCGGGAAAAGGTTCGGCACAAGGCCGTCTTTCTCGTAAGCCAGGAAGGTGCGCAGGATGCTCTTTGCATCCTCATAGCGGCCGGTCTCCAGGCAGCAGCCGGGCAAGGCGATCATCGTGTCGCGGCCCCAGTCGCTGAACAGCGGGTAGCCCGCCAGAATGGTCTTGCCGTTGGTGGAGGCCCGCCGTGCGATAAAGGCATCGGCCGCCGCAGCCAGCTGCGAAGCGGCCGGGTCTGCGAAGCCCGCCTTCTTCTCCAGCGCGGCCAGGCGCATTTCCTGCTGGCGCAGGAGCTCTGTGCCCGAAGCCGCCGTTTCGCCGGTGAAGAACACCACCTCGAACTGAGCGGTCTCGCCCGTCTCCACGGTGCGGGTGATGGAAAAACAGGATGCCGCATAGCCAAATGCGGGGCGGCCGTCCTTTTCGTCTGCCGTGTAGTGCAGCTTTTCCCACTGCACCGGGCGCGCGGCCAGCGCGGCGTCCGTGAAGACGTACATCGTTTCGCCGCCGGAAGTGACCTTGCCGTTTTCAAAGCGGAAGGTCTTGTCCGGCTTTTTCAGCGCGTCCTCTTTGGGGGCGAACTTCAGCTGCGGCACGATCTCGAGTGTACAGGGCCGGCCCGAACGGTTCTCCACGGTGTAGAGAGCGGCGGCGGTGTTTTCCTCCCAGCCCAGGGCGAGCTTCCGCTCCACCATCACGCCGCCGACGTGATACCGCCAGCAGGGCGTATATTGATAGGTAAAGCTGCTGAGGTTTTTCCAGCCGTCCTCTGCCGCTTCTTCGGCAAAACTCTGGGTCGAGAGGAAGGTCTCCTTCTGCCCGATGCGCAGCACTTCTTTCAGCCGGTGCACCAGCATCACGCGGCGGTTGGGGGCCTGCACGGCTGCCGCCAGAAGTCCCTGATCGCACCGCGGTGCCGAGAACGCTGCCGTCGTGGACAGATAGCCGCCCAGACCGTTCGTCAGCAGGACACTGACGTCTTCTGCACGCTGCCTTGTGCACAGCTCCTGTTTTCCGTAAACAAACCGCATTCTCGTTCCCTCGTGTGGTGACCGTTTTCAAATGTTTCGCAAAGTTTTGTCACTGTAAAGTATAGTACCGTTTGGGTGTTCCGTCAATTCTTTTTGCAAGGTTCACCAAAGTTCTCCCTATCCGCCAAATTATTTTGAGGATTTTTATGCAAGGTTTCTCTTGCTTTTTCCTGTGATCTATGTTCCAATTATCTTAACAGAAACATTACGAAACTTTTCCCGTGTAAAACCATGCCCTTTCGGGTTGTTTTGACCCGGCTGCTGTGGTAAAATATTCCACGAAACTTGCGAAACAAACGCAAAGGAAGGGATCCGATGGCAACTTTGGAAGATATCGCCCGCACGCTGGGCGTTTCAAAAGGTACTGTTTCCAAGGCGCTGAGCGGTGCAGGCGGCGTCAGCGATGCCATGCGCAAATCGGTGGTCGAGACCGCCGTGGAGCTGGGCTATTCCCGCATCTGCCGGAAGGACACATCGCGCTGCATCGCAGTTTTCATCACCAACATGGATTACGCAAAGCCGGAGGACTTCGGCTACGACATCCTGGCGGGGTTCCGGAAGCTGGCCGAGCCGGACGGCTACCAGGTGGTGGTCGTGCCGCTGAGCTGTGCATTGGAAAACAGCGTCCCCTACGATGCCTACATGATGCAGCACAACTACCTCGGCGGCCTGTTTCTGGGCCTTTCGTTCAACGACCCCTGGCTGGAGGGCTTCAAGACCTGCAAGACCCCTGCCGTGCTTTACGACAACTGTGTGCCGGGGAACCACCGGGTCACCAGCATCAGCGTGGACAATGCCGAGGCCATGAATCAGGCCGTCCGCTACCTGAAAAGCCTGGGCCACAAGAAGATCGGCTACCTGAGCTACGCGCTGGAGTCCTACGTTTACCAGCAGCGCTACCAGGCGTTTTTCCGGGCCGCGCAGGCAAACGGCCTGCCCTGCAGCGAAAGCCTGGGCAAATGCGATTTCTTCACCTCGGTCTGCCTGTCGGAGCACCTGCCCGCACTGCTGGAGCAGGGCTGCACGGCCATCGTCTGCAGCCATGACCGCCTTGCCAACAGCGTCCTCATCGACTGCCAGGAGCGGGGCATCCGCGTGCCGGAAGACCTGAGCATCCTGGGCTTCGACGACCTGCCGCTGTGCCGGTTCACGCCGCCGCCCCTGACCACCATCCGCCAGAACCGTGCAGAGCTGGGCAAGAGCGCCTATTTTGCGCTGTCCAGCCAGCTGCACGATGTTTCCATCAGCCTGATCCAGCTGCACACGGAGCTGATCGTGCGCTCCTCCTGCGGCAAGGCCCCGCGGCGGCCGCAGGCCAAAAAACGCATTCCCCGGGCAGAGCCCGTCACCAAAAAGGAACGAAATGATGAAGCATAAGATCCCTGTAGAATGGATGCAGCGCTATGAAAGCGAGGCCTTTGCCCGCTGGATGACCGCATCGGTGTGTTCTGCGATAACACCCGCGACGCCATCAAGGGCCACTGCTTCTACGCCAGGGAAGCGGGCTATGTGAACGGCAGGCCGGACATGTTCCCGGAGATCCGGGCAGCGGTCACCGCGTGGTGCTGCAGCGATGCTTTGCCTGAACACGCACCCGGCCAGATCGTGAGCTATGTTTCCGCCCACGACAACTACACCCTGTGGGACAAGCTTCTGCTGGTGCGCACCGACCACCCGGACTACAACGTCTTCGATCCGGCGGTGCTGGCCGAGAACCGGCTGGCCGCCGGCATCTACCTCACCTGCATGGGCATCCCCTTCCTGCAGGCCGGCGAGGAGTTTGCCCGCACCAAAAAAGGCGAGGACAACAGCTATGCCTCCTCTGCCCTGCTCAATCAGCTGGACTGGAAGCGCACCGCCGCCTGCCCGGGGCTGGTGGAGTATTACCGCGGCCTGATCGGGCTGCGCAATGCCTTCCCCCGCCTGAGCGCGCCGGACCCCGACACCCCCCGTGCCGTCCGGTTCCTCCCGGTGGAAGCACCGCTGGTGGGCTGGGTGCTGCCCGCCGGGCCGGAGCGCGCCGCCTGGAAGGCTCTGTGCGTATTTTACGATCCCCTGGCCGAGACCCGTGTCGTTTCGCTGCCGGAAGGCCGCTGGAAGCTTCTGAGCGGCGGCACCACCTCCGCCCTGTGGCAGGGCGAAAGCACCGTCTGCACCGGTGAATTTTCGCTTCCGTCCTGCAGCGCCGTGATCTTCGGCCTCTTATAAATAAACGCGGCCCTTCAAATCAAAGAAACCCGGCTGTCGGCGTTCTGCCAGCAGTCGGGTTTTGGTTTTATGGGGTCACAGCCTGCACAGCAGCGCAGCCAGCGCTTCCAAAACATGAGGGTAGAGCCGCAGATGTTCCATGGACGCAATGCGGAACAGCTGCGCCGCATTCTGCCCCAGTCCCTCGGTGCAGATGCCCTTTTTCCGGAACAGCGCATCCATCACCTGCTCGAACGGGATATCCGGGAAGCACTCGTAGCTCTGCCCGGCCTTCGCCTGGCGGGCGGCCATTTCCCGTTCAAAGGCCCGCTTCAGCTCTGCGCCCGTGCAGCGGGCACCGTAAAAGCCAAAGTAGAGGGCCGTCTTTTCCCAGACCTCCGCACTTTCCTCCGTGTGGATGTCCACCAGCGTGCCGTACAGGTCAAAGATCAGGTCGGTATAGGTCATCGTACAGCGCATCACTTGCCCAGGTGCCAGATGTCGCGGTCGTACTCGGCAATGGTGCGGTCAGAGGAGAACATGCCGGCCTTGGCGATGTTCACCAGGCACTTGCGGCGCCAGCCCATCGGGTCGCAGGCGTAGTCGCTCAGGGCCTGATCCTTGCGCACCACATAGGCGTTGAAGTCCGGCAGGGTCTGGAACCAGTCCTTGTGGATCAGCTCGTCGTGCAGGCGGGTCAGGTTCTCGGCGTGGCCTGCTGCCAGCATCTCCTCCCCGGTCAGGAAGTCGATGGCACGGCGGATGTTGGCATCGCCCTCATACCACTGCGCAGCGATGTAATCGCCTGCGTCGTAGCGGTGGATGACCTGATCGGAGGTCTGGCCGAAGATATAGATGTTCTCCTCGCCCACCTGCTGGCTGATCTCCACGTTGGCACCGTCCATGGTGCCCAGGGTCAGCGCGCCGTTCAGCATGAACTTCATGTTGCCGGTGCCGGAAGCCTCTTTGGAAGCCAGGCTGATCTGCTCAGACAGATCGCAGGCGGGGATCAGCTTTTCGGCGGCGGTGACGTTGTAGTTCTCCACAAACACCACCTGCAGCCACTTGGACACCTCCGGGTCGGCGGCAATGACCTTCGAGAGGGTCAGCAGGGCGTGGATGATATCCTTTGCGATGATATAGGCAGGTGCGGCCTTTGCGCCGAAGATGCTCACCAGCGGGGCAGCGGGCAGATGACCGGCCTTGATCTCGTAGTACTGATGGATGAGGTACAGCAGGTTCAGCTGCTGGCGCTTGTACTCGTGCAGGCGCTTGGACTGGATGTCGAAGACGGCCTCGGTGTTCACCTTCACGTTCTGGGTGCGCAGCAGCCAGTCGGCCAGAGCTTCCTTGTTGGCCTTCTTCACGGCGGTCAGCTCGCCCAGCACGGTCTCGTCGTCTGCAAAGGCCAGCAGCTTTTCCAACTCGGAAGCGTCCTTGCGGAAGCCGGAGCCGATGCGCTGCTCCAGCTCGGCAGTCAGGCGCGGATCGCACTCCAGCAGCCAGCGGCGGAAGGTGATGCCGTTGGTCTTGTTGTTGAACTTTTCCGGATACAGCTCGTAGAAGCCGTGCAGCTCGGAGTTTTTCAAAATCTCGGTATGCAGCGCCGCCACGCCGTTGGTGGAGTGGGTGAAGTGGATGTCCATGTGTGCCATGTGCACCCGGTCGTCCTTGTCAATGATGGCAAGGCTCTCGTCCTCGGTGCGGGTGCGTGCCAGCGCATCCAGCTTTTCGATGATGGGCATCAGCTGCGGCACCACGGCATCCAGATAGGAGCGGGGCCACTTTTCCAGCGCCTCGGCCAGAATGGTGTGGTTGGTGTAGGCGCAGGTCTTGGTGACGATCTCCACGGCTTCCTCAAAGGCAATGCCCTTCTCGCCCAGCAGACGGATCAGCTCCGGGATGACCATGCTGGGGTGGGTGTCGTTGATCTGGATGGCGGCGTAATCGGCCAGGTCGTGGTAGTTGCAGCCGCGGGCAGCGCTCTCGGCCAGGATCAGCTGGGCACCGGCAGAGACCATCAGGTACTGCTGGTACACGCGCAGACGGCGGCCTGCCTCGTCGGAGTCATCCGGGTAGAGGAACAGGGTCAGGTTCTTGTCGATGGCGGTCTTGTCGAAGGCAATGCCGTCGTGGACGATGCTCTCATCAATGGTGTCCAGATCGAACAGGTTCAGGGTGTTGGTGCGGCCCTCGTAGCCGGTGACGGCCAGCTTGTACAGGCGGGCGGTGTACTCCCTGCCTGCCAGCTCCACCGGATAGGTCACGTCGGTCTTCTCGGCCCAGCTGTGGGCGGTGAGCCACGGGTCCGGCTTCTCGTTCTGGATGCCGTCCTCAAAGGACTGGTGGAACAGGCCGAAGTGATAGCGCAGGCCCACGCCGTCGCCGGGCAGGTTCAGCGTTGCCAGCGAATCCAGGAAGCAGGCAGCCAGACGGCCCAGGCCGCCGTTGCCCAGGGACGGTTCGGGCTCCACTTCTTCAATGTCGGACAGGTTCTTGCCTGCGGCGGCCAGGGCCTCGCGGGCTTCGTCGTACAGACCAAGGTTGATCAGGTTGTTGGACAGCAGCTTTCCGATGAGAAACTCTGCGCTGATATAATACAGTTTGCGGCCGGTGACGGGCTGGACGCGGTCTGCGCTTTTCTGCCGGACGATCTCCAGCAGAGCCAGATACAGCTCCTGATCCGTGCAGTCTGCCAGCGGTTTACCAGTGAGGTTCTGTAACATTTCGGTGAAGTTCATAAACGAATCCTCCTTATCATGCGGAAAACAGGTTTCACGTCTGTACGCTTTGTACTTCAAGATATACCACATAAAAGCGGCAAAATCTTGCCAAATAAGCGCACGGTATGGTACAATCCTATCATCAGGAGGTAGCAGCGATGCAAAATCAGGCTTCTTTGCAGGAAACCAAGCAGCATGGTGCCGTGCGGTTTCCCTTCAACATTTACCCCTGCACCATCCCCGGGGATTTCCCGCAGGTGGCGCTCCACTGGCACGACAGCATGGAGCTGGTCTTCGTCAAGCGGGGCGCAGGGCTCATCCAGATGGGCACCGCCACCTACCCCACCCGCACCGGCGACATCTTTGTCTTTTCGCCCGGCACGCTCCACGCGCTGCGGCAGGTGCCCGGCAGCTCCATGGAATATGAAAACATCATCTTTGATCTGGAGCTTCTGGGCGGCGCGGAAGACCTCTGCGCCGAAAAGTATCTGCTCCCGCTCCAGAGCGGCCGCCTGACCCTCACCGGGCGGCTGAGCACCAACGACCTGTGTTACCCCAAAGCCGCCGCCTGCCTGCGGGAGGTGGAAGACGCCAACCGCTCCAAGCAGCCCGGCTATGAGCTGATCGTCAAGGGGGAGCTGCTGCATTTTCTCGCCCTGCTCATCGCGCAGGGCAGGCAGCACCTTTCCGCCGAGACCACCGACACCCAGCGGCTGAAAGCCCTGCTGCAATGGCTCTCGGCCCACTCTGCAGAAGACCTTCACATTGCCGACGCCGCGCAGGTCTGCTCGTTCAGCTCCAGCCACTTCATGCGCTGGTTCCGGCAGATGACCGGGCAGAGCTTCGTCGCCTACCTGAACGACTACCGCCTGAACATGGCAGCCGAGGCGCTCCACACCACCGACGACACGGTGCTTTCCATCGCTTCGCGCTGCGGCTTCGAGAACCTCTCCTACTTCAACCGCGCCTTCAAGGCGCACTTCCAGATGACCCCGCGGGAATACCGCCGGAAATGATCTGCCGGACCGGGCCAACACAACGCCGCAAAACAAAAAAGACACCGCACATTTCTGTGCAGTGTCTTAGGTCTGGTGGAGAATACCGGGATCGAACCGGTGACCTCTTGCATGCCATGCAAGCGCTCTCCCAGCTGAGCTAATCCCCCAGATGTCTTGGCGTCGTGCCTGACGACAGGAGTAATTATACCAGCGGGATGGCGCTTTGTCAACCACTTTTTTGAAAATAATGAAAGTTCTTTTCAGCTTCTGCCGAACGTTTACCCCCGGCGATACTTTTTCCGCGTAGCAGCGCCGCCGCGCAGATGGCGTTCCGCCTTGTTGCGTGCCAGAACTGCGCGCACCTGCCGGAACAGCTCCGGCTGCAGCGTGCGCAGGCGCGCGGACACATCCTTGTGCACGGTGGATTTGCTGCAGCCGAACGCTGCGGCTGCGGCCCGCACCGTTGCGCCGTGTGCCGTGATGTATTCGCCCAGTTGGACTGCCCGCTGTTCAGGATCCCCTTTCATGGCCAAATTCCCCCCGCATAAGCTATGCTGCATCCTATGCGGCGGCCAGACAAAATATTCTGCGGTTTGCCTTGACTTTTGGGCGGGCGGCGCTATACTAATAGCTGGACATAAAAACAGGGGTGCCGAAAGGCTGAGATCCGCATCTGCGGAGTACCCTTTTTACCTGACCGGACAATGCCGGCGTGGGAGTTTGCAGAACTGTCCGTTCTTTCACAAACCCCGTGCGCCTGCTTTCGAAAAAAAGCGGGCGCATTTTGTTTTTGTGTACTATTGAAAGAGAGAAGGAATCTCTACATGTCCAAATCCTATTCCAAGACCCGCATTCTGGTGGAATGCGCGCTGATGATCGCGGTGGGCACCGTGCTCTCCAGCATCAAGTTCTTCACCCTGCCCAACGGCGGCAGCGTTACCCTGCTGAGTATGCTGCCCTTCGTGCTGGTGTCCTTCCGCCATGGCACCAAGTGGGGCCTGTTCACCGGTTTCGTGAACTCCTGCCTGCAGATGATCATGGGCTTCTACCCTCCTCCCGCCTCCACCTTCCTCTACTTCCTCGGTGAGGTGCTGCTGGACTATGTGCTGGCCTTTATGGCACTGGGTCTGGCCGAGCTGTTCGCCCGCCCCTTCAAGAACCGCACTGTGGGCGTAGCCGTGGGCACCTTTGCCGCCGGCTTTCTGCGCTTTATGTGCAGCTTTTTGTCCGGCGTTCTGGTCTGGGGCAACCTGAGCGATGGTCTGGCCGCATGGACTTACAGTCTGACCTACAACGGCAGTTATATGCTGCCCGAGACCCTGCTCACCATGGTGGCTGCTGTGCTGCTGTGCCGTGTGGCTCCGCAGCTCTTTGACCGCCAGACGGCAAGAGCCTGACGTTTTGGCTGCAAAGTTCCCTCGCCGTGCGCTGCCCGGCGGGGGAATTTTTATTTGCAGAATTTGAAAAAAGTGGTTGACAAAGCGGCATCCCGCTGGTATAATTACTCCTGTCGTCAGGCACGACGCCAAGACATCTGGGGGATTAGCTCAGCTGGGAGAGCGCTTGCATGGCATGCAAGAGGTCACCGGTTCGATCCCGGTATTCTCCACCAAAAAGCACTGTACTTCGTAGGAAGTATGGTGCTTTTCTTTTTGCTGAAGCCGGTTTTTTGGGGCTGCATTGCTTCGCCTGCACCGTTTTCAGGCTTTTGCAGGCGGTTCCTATATAACCTCCAATTTTTGACTTTACACCGTTTTCAAAAAGGAATGTTTTCCGCCCGTTTTTTCAGCAGGCTGCTGCATCATCCCCTTCAATGTACGGCGTAAGGTCGAAGTTGAAGGTATCGTTCTTGCATCCACACGATCGGTTTTGGTTTTGCGAAGGCTGAGACTTTTTC